>Ga0209064_1000226_pt1 | contig 134308 bp, 127 predicted proteins | sample Inofromicrocosms_FD_187498 | JGI IMG/M metagenome (GOLD analysis project Ga0209064, IMG submission 187498) | Mouse cecum microbial communities from Vienna, Austria - Inoculum for glucosamine and mucus D2O microcosms (SPAdes) (version 2) | ecosystem: Host-associated > Mammals > Digestive system...
TAAATACGGATCGCTGCTCGTCCCCTTCCCCTTAGCAAACAGCTCGTCCACCTTACTGCTATTATGCTCGATAGCCTTTTGCACTGCTCTATATGCATTTAATTTTTTTACCGATTGAATTCCACTCGGCGTTTCAATCTCAATATTGTCGGTAGAATTCAATATTGCATTTTTTAATTCCGCACCCGTCATAGAGGAATCTACCGATAACATTAACGCCGCAACCCCCGCTACGTGCGGAGCAGCCATGGAAGTTCCGGACATATAGTGATATCCGTTTGTATAATGGATTCCGTCATAGCCTCCATTGCATTTACCCGCGTTGCAAAGTTCTGTCGGAAATGTACTCAAAATATCTGTTCCAGGGGCATAAACATTAACCATGTTTCCAAAATTTGAAGAAGATCGCCGCTCTCCATTTTCATTCAAAGCTCCAACACCTATTATATTATTCAAATTAAATTTACTGGATGCGCTGTAATTATCCACATTTGCGCCATCATTTCCAGCCGCCCAAACAAACAATCCCGGAAATTTTTTAACTTCAGATAAAACCACCTCATTAATTCCATATCCCGCAATACTGTAATTTATTACTGATATTCGATTGGGGGTATTCCATAAGCTGGTGGCATGTTTTATTGCATTTACTATCGCTGTTTCATCATTCGACCCTGCCCCACGCGTGTCGTATGCTGTTTGTAGCGGTACAATTGTAATATTCGGCGCTACTCCCGTAATTCCGCCATCATTAGCCGTTGCGCCTATAATTCCCGCAACATGCGTTCCGTGCCCACCCAAAACATCATTCGTAACGGAATTATTATTATAAAAATCATATCCTGCCGTTACATTGCCGTTCAAATCTGAATGAGTTGCTATCCCAGAATCAATAACACCGACCCGCACGCTTTTGCTTCCTGTTGTAAAATTCCAAGCCGAGGGCGCGTTAATACCCGCAGAACCATTCAACCCCCATTGTCGTCCGTCCATGAAATACGTATCTGTCACAGACATTGCGCCTTGATACATGTTAGCTTTTATGCCTTTATTAGGAATACTTAATTCCGCACTATAATAACTTACACGTTTAATTGATACCACCCCAAGCAATGCACATACTATCAAAATAAACAATAATAAACCAATGAATTTTACTCTAATACTTTTCATTTTCTTCTCCATATTAATTTATTTTCCAAACCGCAATTTCACATGGATCGACCACATGAAACTGCACGCCCCCGATTTTTTTCAAAACATTTACATCAACCGCACCGTGTGATATCTTTCGATTGTGTAATAAAACCCCAAAGCAATTGCTATAACGTCCGTAAAACTTGTATATCTCAAAATCTTCAGCCGTTTCTTTTTCACCCGAAGAATGAGTATATTTATTGTTATAAGCCTCTGCCGCAGCTTCTTTTATTGCCCATTCGATCTGTGCATTGATCGAACGGGGATATTGTGTCGCGTTTTCGCTATAATTGTAGTAGAATGCAATGCGCTTTAAATCCCCTTTGGTGAGAAATCCCTGCTTATATGCTTCTTCCAATGTATAAAACGTTCCACTAATGTCTGCGTCAATGTTTTCTATCGGATCCACCGCGTCCATGCGATACTTTGCATCGTTGACTGCCGCCTCCAACTCTGCCTTGTCCTTGCACGGCTTTACAGCTTCCCTCCCCTCCGCTTTGATACTTTCAATCTTTCTTTCATTTCCTTCGTCGAACTCGTTTCGTTCTAAAAGCAATGCCGCATACGCTTCGATTTCTTTTACCGCTCTCTTCTTTCCCGAGTTTGTTACACACCCTGCCGCGCCGAAAACAAGACACGACAGAATTACCGCAGACAATACCGCCCGAATCACCGTTTTTATTTTTTTCATCTCGCCCCTCCTTTCAATTTTTTATTCTATCCATATTCTACCATACGGTCATAAATAAATTTGTCAATATATAAAGAAAATAATTTACATTACTTTGTTGTTTTTAACATTATTGCGTCGCTTTCATTCATAGAAAACGCAAACAAGACTAAACTCCAAACGTAACGAATAGTTCTTTTAATAAATTTCATCCTCAATCTCCTTTTTTACTATTTCTCGTATAATAAAGCCGTTTTTCTTAATCCTTCACCCAAACTTTTACAAATGTTTCCGTATACGAAAATTTAACGCCTCCTATATAGACTTCATAGACCATTTGATGAAGAGCCCCCGGTAAGTTCATTTCCAATATGACACACCGATTATACGTTCCGTAATATCCGATAATTCTCAATGCCTCATAGCTTAACTTACCGGAATTTCCATCCGACGATTCGGCGCGCGAGTAAAACGGGTTGATGCCGTTATTGATATTTTCCGCTTCGGCTTTTTTTACTGCTTCTATACGCTCCGCGCCGTACTCGAGAATCAGCGTCTCCTCAGGGTTATCTTCGCTTTTGTGCCCTGGAAACTTCTCCGATATCTCACGCAAATCGCTTTTGGAAAGCAATTTCTTTTTGTACGCCTCCTCCAAAGTTATCACCCATTCGCCCGTGCGATTCTCCTGTTCTCCGTCCGCCTTGCATGCGGTTACGCCAAGCACCAAGCACGACAGAAGTCCTGCCAATAATACCGCCCTGATTGCCATTTTAATTTTTTTCATCTCGCCCCTCCTTTCAATTTTTTATTCTATCCGTATTCAACCATACGGTCATAAATTTGTCAATATATAAAGAAAATAATTTACATTCGTGGCTTGAAATCCTTCTGTTTTAAACCGCAAATTTATTACATCCATAGATGAAAAAACTTTATTAGCCATATCAATAGCATACAAAGATTTTTCTTCTCCGCAGTTTACATCCTGTTGTATTTGTGATAATTCATTAACAGACGCTGAGACTTTAGTTGCATTAAAAGGAACAATTATTATGCCACATAATAATATAACGCTTAGTCCTGTAGCAATCCAAAATTTTTTCATTCTATCACCTCTCCATTTTTATTCGATATTACGATAAAGTCATCTTGATTGTCATATAAAACGTAAACTCTGCCCGACTCAATAATTATTTTATCGCTTTGAAATTCTGCACTGATTGTATAAACAAAGCCCGTTCTCTTTTCATCCACATATTCGATTGGAACATTTACAAAGAAACTCTGATGAAATCCATACCTATAAAACTTTGCCTCGTCCGTTTCTTTTTCAAAGTCTACCGAATATGCACTCGTTTCCTTATAGAATTTTTCTCCGCTCAACATTTTTAAATTGATTGGTTCTATCTTTGGTTCTTCCTCTCCCAAAACTGCGTTGATCGTATCTCCCTGCTCAATTGTCAAATAAATTTTTAACGCTTTTAAATTAATGTCGTCCTTAATTCCATTATGCCCGTAATAACACTCCACTGTAAAATACTGTGCGTCTTTCTTAATTCGACGATTTAAAACAATTGCACCCCTCAATCTGCTGGCATATTCTGGTTCGGGACCATAAACAATATCTTTATATTCCTTTATCAAAAAACCGATTGCGACCTTATCCCCTTCGGGCAATTTTTGTTCCGTTTGACACCCCGCTGCGCCGAATATCAGACACGACAGAAGTACCAACGACAAAACCGCCCTGATCATTGTTTTTAATTTTTTCATTCCGCCCCTCCTTTTCAATTTTTTATTCTATCCATATTCTACCATACGGTCATAAATTTGTCAATATATAAAGAAAATAATTTACATTATTTTGTAAGTTTTAACATTTTTATCGCTGCGTCAATAAGGGTCGCCGTTTTTACGGTACTTGGCGGGAGTGGTTCCGAGATTCTTTTTAAATAGCTTCGTCAACGCTTGCGCATCCGAATACCCCACTTCCGCGGCGATATCCGCAATTGTAGCTTCCGTCGTTTTCAACAGCCACATGGCGCGGTTTAAGCGCAGATCGCCGATATAACGGTAAACGGTCATCCCCATATTTTGTACAAATACGCGCTCAAAATGGTATTTGCTCAAATACACCTGCCGCGCAATCTCTTCAAGAGAAAGATTACGCTGAAAATTTTTTTGGATATAGTCGATGGCGAGGGTAAGCGCATAGGGTTTTTCCGAACGCTTTTCGACAACCGTGCGCGCAACGTCCATTAAAATACCGTATACGATTTCGGAAACGTCGCACGCGCGCGTTTCATTTAAATATATATGCACGCTGTCCGCCTGTCGCTGTTGGGGATAGGTTGCAAGCAACGCCTGTAACCGCGCCAAAGAAGAGCAAAACGCCTTACCGTTATAGCCGTGCAACACGTTACCGAACGCCGAACAGAACCTGTCGTACAGGCTTCTGATTCCAAGCCCGTTCACGTGGATATACACGAATTCCCAATTTCCCTCCGCAGAGAAAAACGCGTGCTTTTCGGCGCAATTGATAAACAGCAAGTCCCCCTTTTCAAGCACGTATTCCCTGCCGCCGTACGTCATGGTTCCCCGCCCGTCCAACGTAAAGTTGAGAAGATAGTTGTAATACCCCTCGCGCTCCATAAAGTATCTGTCGGTAATTTTTTCGTGCCCCGTCATCGGCGCCTCGTACAGTGCAACGCCGCTGTTGTCTTCCGCATAACAGAAATAACAAAAGGATTCCTCCGAGAACCCTGCTTTAAACTTTACCTTATAACGCATACCGCAATATCGTATCCTTTTTACAAGAAAAAGTATCTTGTTTTCGGATTCCTCCCATGCTATAATTTTCTCACAGAACTGCGGATTTGTCAACCGCATTTTTGCAAAATTTCGGGCGCAAATCAACGTTGAAAGCGCGCCGAGGAGGAAAATTATGAAGAAACTGATTACGGGACTTGCAGTTGCCGCAATCGCCTGCGCCGCCGCAGGGCTTGCCGCCTGCACGACGCCGAAGCCGGAGGAACCGCCGCACGAGCACGCGTATTCCGACGAATGGCAAAAAGATGAGGGCGGGCACTGGAAGGTATGCACCTCTTGCAACGAGGCGACGCAAAAGACGGCGCACCGCAACGACGAGGGCGTTGTAGACCCCGACCCTTCGTGCACGCAGGAGGGCGTAAAGACCTTTACCTGCCTCGACTGCGGCTTTATTACCACGGAGTGCGTGGACAAAAAGGCGCACGACTTTCACACGGCATATAAGTACGACACGACGGAACACTGGCGCAAATGCGCATATTGTGATACGACGGACGGGCGCGAAGCGCATTACGGAGGCGAAGCTACGAAAACGGAACGAGCAAAATGCGAAGCCTGCAAACAGCCGTACGGCGAAGTCAACCCGACGGCAGTGCAGAAAATATACTTTACGGAAACGAGCGGCTCGTTTGAACAGAAGACGGCGTCGAGCGCGCAGAGCTCTCTCGGAAACTCGATTGCCGTCGTTAAGGACGATTCCTTCGTATACGGCACCCTGAAGGCAAAAATCAACATGAACGGCGCGGGCGGCGACAACGGCATCATATTCGGCGTTACCAACCCCGATCGCGTTTCGTCGTTCTGGGAAAACGACGTACAGTACTATTTCTTCTTCCTCTCTTCGCGCGGCTCCGCCTATCTCGGGTCGGTGAACGACGGCGCCTGGACGCTTTGCAGAGAGGTCTATCTGTCCTCCTACGACAACACGAAAACGTACGAGTTGAAGGCGGAGCGAAGCGAACAGTCGGTAAAATGCTACGTAGACGGCGCGCTCGTCTTCGAGCACTTCGAAGCCTTCCCCTTTGCGGGCACGGGCTACGGCTTGCGCGCAGGTGCGGTCGGCGTAACTTATTCCGCCCTTTCCGCCGACTCACACGGCGAAATCACCGCGCCGACGGACGGCGTTATGCGGACGGTTACGGGCAGCGTACACGGCACCCCGACCGCAGTGCAGACGAAAGAGAACGAAACGCTTGCGCTCTTCGACAAAACGCTTGCGAGCGGCACGCTCTCGATGTACGCGAGCGCTAAGACGAACGGCAATACCGGCGTAGTGTTCGGCTACTGCGAAAGCGGCTATTACCTTTTCTATATCAACCGCAGGGCGCAGCGCATGGAGCTCGCGCAGATTGCGGGCGGACAAAAAACCGTGCTGGCTCACAACTATCTTTCGGCAGGCTATCACGAAGGAAGTTCCTTCCCCATCCGCGTAGTGCTCAAAGAGGGCAAAGCTTACTGCTATTTCTTCAACACCCTCTACTTCGTCGAGAGCGTTACTCTCTCGGGCAACGAAATCGGCGTATACGCCGAAACGAGCGGCGCGCAGTTCTTTGCGTTCGACATTTCCGCCGATACTACCGTTAGCACCTGCGACACGCTGATTTTCGGGCACTCCTACACCGAAATGTGGGACGATTGGAGAACGGATACCGCAACGATCAACGGCTTGGGCAAAGCGGAAAACTGCGGGATCGGCGGTTCGATCGCCGAGCATTGGCTGGGCTTTAAAGAAAGCCTCGTGGCGTATCGGCCCGCCAAGGGGATTTACTGGATCGGTATCAACGATCTGACGAACGGCATGAGCCCCTACCTCGTCTGCGAAACAATTCGCGACACCCTGCTTTACGTCAAAGAAAACATCCCCGAATTCAGCGCCGTGCTGCTTTCCACCAACTACTGCAACGCGCGCGAGAATATCCGCAGCGAAATCGTAGCGCTTAACGCACTCGTCAAAGACCTCTGTGCGGAATACGACTGGATTTCCTACGCCGAAATGCTGAACGCATTCAGCGACGAAAACGAGCGCCCCCTTGCAAGCTGGTTTAAGGACGGCTTACACCCCACGGCGGCGGGCTACCGCGAAAAGGTCGTTCCCGCAATCGTCAAAGCGCTCAACGGCGAAGACCAACCCGACAAGAACGACGCGTTACAGGCAAAGATTCTCGAACGGGCAAAGTCGATTAAAAAATGTGAAATCGCAGACTACTGTATCGACGGCTTCCGCGACGAAGAATGGGAAGAAGCCGAGCCGATCTATTCCGCCGCGCTTGCCGCTATCGAGGCGTGCACGAGCAAGGACGAGGTGCTAGCACTCGATTTAAGCAGCTATCTGACGCAGTTGAAGGCGATCAAACACAACGGCGACTACGTCTTTGACGAGATGATGACGACGAAGTACTGCTCCGCGTGGGAAACGGATAAGTTCCGCGATCTTCTGAATACGAGCGCGGACGGCGGTTATAAGCTTACCGACGCGGGGCACCGCATTAACAACGCCGTACGGTATACCGACCTCGGTTTCACCTTCTCTCTGACGGAAAACACGGGCGAAATCGGTACGGCGGGCGTGCTCTTCCGCGCAACGCAGACGGGCTCGCTCGGTGTGAACGGCTACTTTATCAATATCGTTACCGAACCGAACTACATACAGGTATGGTACTTCGAGGAGGGCTACGGCACGGGCAATGCGAAGGTGTTCGAATACCTCGGCGGCTGGGTATTCCCCGACGAGGTGGAAAACACCCTGTTCCGAGCGGTCGTCAAGGGCGATATGGTCTATATCTATACCGAAGAGACGTATCTCGCCAAGGGGGAACAGGCATACGGCTGCTCGGTAAGCCTGACGGGCGGCGGCAGATTCCCGCTTTACCGATCGGGCGGAATCGGCGTTTTGTCTAACAAGCCAGGCTTGACGGGCACTGTTACGATAAAAAATCTGTTCGTCTGGTAACGGACGTAATAAAAAAAGCGTGGCGTGAATCCGCACTTCCCATAGGGAATGAAAAATGAATAACGAGAAAGAACTCTTGAACAGTTTGTTCAAGAGTTCTTTCTGCTTGTAATAAGTAGGCTAAATTGAAATTTACCTTACTTTCTTTTCAATTACCATTTGATAGATAGATAAACAGGCGAAATTAAACCGTCGCCGCGCGGATATTTCAAAAGCTTTCCGCCGCCTAATTCGCTCTTGTTTATAAGGGTGCGCTCATAATACGTTTCACTCGATTTATCGCCGCTCTTTACCGTGTATTCTTCTTCGATAACGACATACGCGCAATTCTCATCTGCGACGTAATCGTTTTCCGCTTCGGCTTTGTCTATCGCGGTAGATTTAAGCAGTTGATTATCGGCGGCGTATTCCAATACTTTTACATTTGTCAAATAATCGAGATAGGCGAATTTGATTTTTACGAAAGAGTCGAACTTTTCCTCATATTCTTCCATTTGTGCGTTATAGCGGTTATCTGACAGATTTTGCGTGTTAAAACTCGACAAAGTACCGATAGCGTCAAGGTGATAACCGACATCGCCGTAAGTATAAATTTGCTGTGTGTATTTGTCCACGTACACCCAATCGACGCACGCAACGCAATCAAGAAGCTCATATGTAAAGTATAGAGTATCTTCAAGTTCATACCCGACATTGCTGACTTTGCTTTTGCCATCGGCAAATACGTTTGCGCCCTCATTGCTCAATATGACTTCGTGCCTGAAAGGTTCTTCCTCCCAATAAATAATAGCGTAATCGGCAATCGCATCTTTACTGTCGACAGGCTTATTGAACGCCTCTATCGGCTCGCCGTTTTTATCGTTGAAAGTAAGATAAAAACCGTATAAGATCGGTTCATCAAAGCCTTTGTACGACGTAATATCAAGCAATGCGTTATGAGCGGGCATTGTAAAAGTAAACTGCCAATATTCGTTTTGCGTACTTTTCGTTTTTACCAAATAGTCGGTATCGAGTGCAACTTTTACACCTTCGTAAGGTCTGATTTTTGTTTTGACCGTAACTTCTTCGCCTGCGGCGTATGTTTCCATCAAATTCTCGTATAGCAACTCTTCGCCATATACGGTAAGATTATATCGCTTTTCATTGTTGCACGCCGTAAGTCCGAAAGACAAGAGCATTATACAAACCGAACATATAACCGCTATAAATGTTTTTTTCATTACGAACAATCCTCCGCTAAATTACTGTTTATCGCTCTAAGCGGCTCGAAGAAGAAAAGAAAATAACGGACAAAGACCGTGAAAACCTTTTCAACGAATTGCAGAAAGCCGAGCGGCGCATACCCGAATTAGAGAAATACAAAGAGTTTGTCGCTTTCGTAAACGAGTACGCGCCCGACAAATTGGACGAAGCCAAGCGCACGGCAACCGAGCGCAAGAACGCACCGAAACCACCCGTCAAATCCACAAAGAATTGGTGGTCGAAGTAACAATTTAATAGACAAACAAAGACCGTGAAACAGGCGTCCACAGGAATATGAGAAGTTAAAAGGACTGAAAGAGTATTCACGGCTTTTTTATACTGAACTGCCGCCATAGAGCGGACAACGCAAACAGAAATAAAGTTGCGTTTTAGATAACGCGCATAGAATCGCGGAGGAAATCGAATATGAAAATTGAATATTACTAATCATTTTTAATCGGAGGCACAGCACTATTATAAACACGAACAACACTGCAACATACATTACCGCCCCTTCTACTACGACGGTAAGAAAGATAAGGGATAGAAAATACAGAGTACAAAGTTTTTATATCGGCGGAAAAGATATAAACGAAGTTTTAATGCGTATGGCAACTGAAAAAGCCTACGCCGAAACACTTGAAAAGAGAGGAAAAATATGATAGAATACAACCAAGTGAATAAAGGTCGCTTTGGTTCGGGAGGTAAAAATTGAAACCAAAGCAAAACAAAAATTATATAGTAGGAATTTATGCAAGACTGTCCCGCGACGACGGACAGGAAAGCGAATCGGTCAGTATCGAAAACCAACGGCTTATTCTTCAAAAATACGTTGACGAGCAAGGTTGGCAATTGCACGACGTTTACGTTGACGACGGCATATCGGGAACTACGTTTGAAAGACCGGGCGTACAGAGATTATTGGACGACGCAAAAAACGGAATAATCAACACTATTATCGTGAAAGACTTATCCCGTTTCGGTAGGAATTATATCCAAGTCGGTCAATATCTCGATTACGTTTTTCCGGCATTCGGTATCCGCTTTATAGCCTTACAGGACAATGTGGACACGGCAAACCGTGAAAGCGGCGGAATGGAAATGATGCCGATAATGAACGTCTTTAACGAATGGCACGCGGCGAACACAAGCAAGAAAGTAAAATCCGTTATAAGGGCGCAAGCCAAAGACGGAAAATACCATTCTCCCAAAGCCCCGTTCGGTTATATTATTGTAGACAAGTACAAGCGGTTGCCCGTTGTAGATGAGCCTGCGGCAAGTATCGTCAGAAGAATGTTCGATATGCGTCTGAAAGGATATTCGGTAAACGCTATAAGGGATATTTTCAATGACGAGAACATTCCGTGTCCGCAACGGTATATGGAAGAAAAGTTCGGTAAGAACGGCGACTTTCGTAGTTTAAGGTTGTGGTCGGCTATATCGATTAAAGCCATTTTGGAAAACCCTATCTACAAAGGCGATTTGGTGCAACAGCGCGTAACTACCGTTTCGTACAAAAACCACAAACGGATTTATAGGGACGAAAGCGAGTTCTTGGTAATACCGAATACACACGAAGCTATAATTGAGCGCGACGTTTGGAACAGAGTACAAGCGTTAAAGCAATCGGTAAGTCGTGGTAGACAGCAAAAGCGAAGCGGAATTACACACCCACTATCGGGGCTTATGTTCTGTGCAGACTGTGGCGGTAAAATGCAAATGCGTAGAGCCGTGTTCAAAGACAAAAGTTATCTTTCTTTCGATTGCGGCGACCACTGCCGAATAGGTAAAGCATACTGTTTCAGTCATTACATTGCAGGAAACGTTATAGAAGAAATTATCTTGACGGATATTAAAAGCAAGGCGAAAGCGGTATTAACGGACGAAGCGGCAGTGCGCAGAAAGTTTCTTGAAAAGAACGCAAAGTTCACACAAGAGAAAATCAAAACGGCGCAGTTGGAATTAAAACATAAAAGTAAACGGCTTGCGGAATTGGACGGACTGATCGAAAGCGTATATGAGGACAAAGTCAGAGGTAAAATGCCCGAAGATATTTGTATCAAGCTAATGAACAGGTATACGGACGAGCAGAAAACTCTGACGGAAGAAATTCAAACGCTCCAAGAAAGTCTTGCGGAAAGTAACCAAGTTAATGCCGACGTGGACGAGTTCATAAGAAAAATCAAGCGTTACATAAACCCAACGGAATTGACACGCGAGATGTGTATGGAACTTATTGACCGAATAATCGTCGGATCCGCACCGAAAAACAAAGACGAACCGCGAGATATACAAATCGTTTATAAAGTCGATATAGACACGACAATATAGACGCATAATAGCAAAAAAAGTGCGATAGCCTATTCGTTTAGTCCATAACGATAGGCTATCGCGCTATACTTACATTCTGTTCCTGTGGTAAAATTCCCTATGGGAACTACGGTAAGCCACGCTTTTTTTGATATTTATATTGCATGGACGAACAAGCTACTTGTAACCAAGTGGGCTATGGATACGTTGTATATATCCCACAAAATTCAATCGGTTGCGTTCCTTCGTTTTTCGTGATATAATGGTTGCACGATCAACAGTAATTGGCGAAGATATGATGAAAGATAAATCCAACAAAAGAATTTCACCGCTCGGTATAAAAGGCAGCATATTGTTTACAATCGTAAATTTAATTTTTATATTTGTTGCCACCCTTATGTTCGTAAGCTATTCAGACTGCTTAAAAATACAAAAGGCAATAGACAACGGCGTTACGGCGGAAGCGGAAATTGTCTATCTTCAAAACCGTAGCTTATCGAGAGGAACTTACAACTTGATATGTCGCTACATTGACGAAAACGGAATATTATACGAATGCGCTTGCGGAAGCGGAAGTTACTATGACTACACACAAACAGCGCTTGATGAACAACGCATAGGTGAAAAAGTCGAAATTTATATCGGCGAAATAAGACACGGCAATCAAGGTATTTGTTGGGCAGTAAGTTACGGTAAAGATGTAAACGCAAAAACACAGTTGGCTTGGGGAATAGTGTGTGTCTGCTTAATATTTGTTATGTTCGTGCTTTTAACGTTGTATCTGCTATGCTTTTACGATAAGTTTCCTTTCTTAAAACGAAGTAAAAAAGAATAAAATAAATTTCAATCATGTGTAGTTAAAAGCACTCGAATAAAATGTTCGAGTGCTTTTTTCAAACGCCCTTCCCCGCTCCTTTTTACGGCGGCGGGAAGTTCTACCCGCGCAAGCGCATTACAAGCCTGCAAACGCGTCGTCGGCAATTTCCGTTACAAAATAGTCAGCATCAATTCGGTTGAGAAGCACACAATCCTCGGGGCTCCTATGCTCCGTTACCGAAAAGACTCCCGCAGAGCGGGAGTCTTTCCGTCGTTTCGTTTTATAACGTCATGTTCGAATGGGCGTTCATGAACATTCCCATACTGCGGTTATCGTTCGTATGCCCCATACAGGTGATCGTAAAGCCCGATTTGTCGATATTGTACAGCCATGCGGGACGGACGACGCCGTAGTAGATCTGCTCTCCGTTTGCCTGTTTTGCGTCGAAGGTGAATTTGACGTATCCCTTGCCGTACATCAGCCAGCTGCCGATTTTCGCGTTTGAAGCGTCTGCAACCGTGCCGTCCTCTTTCAGCGTAACCTCTACCGAAACGCTCTTAATGCCTCTCCAATTTCCGGCTTCGGTATCGCGCTGATTGACAAGAGATACCATGTCGAACTTTCCGCCGTCGGTGAAATGCAGCAATTCGTCCTTGGTTACGGCACGGTCGATTTCCTTTGCGTAACGGTTGGGATTGATTACGAGATCTCCCATGCTGTTGAGGTAGTACTGGTGCACCTGCGATACCCACGGAATATCCGTTGCACTGTACGTGGGCGTGCGCGTGATATAAACGGCAAGATCGGTGCCGTATTTGTTGGTGAACAAATCGTTATGACCGGGGAGAATAATATCGATCTCCTTGCTGTCCGCCGACTTGTTGTTCCACTTGAAGGCGCCCATGTACTTGTTGCCTTCGTTCATCGCCAAATTGCTTGCTTTGTCCGAGCCTTGGTTGAACACGATGCCCTTGCCCATTGCCGATTTGTACACGCCGAGCACGCTTTCGCTTCTGCCGCCCCACATCTGATAGTCGTCCCCGAGCCCGTTATAGGAGTGCATGGAATAGTAATAGGTCTTGCCCTCCACGTCTACGGGCTCGCCGTTCTCGTCGTACGTTGCCGTTTCGTCTGCAATCTTTACGCCGTCGTGGCGGGCGATGACGGGCGCTTCCATGTTCTGCTTACTGACGTTCGTTCCGTAATAATCGTGCACCCAGCCGATCGATTTTCCGTCCGCGTCCTCGTTCACCGTGTTCGCGTACATATCCTGAATATCGTTTTCGATATAGCCGCGGATGGTTTCGTGCGTCTGCCAGCCCTTGCCGTCCATGCGCAAACCCGTTTTGGGATCGAGTTCGATGATATAGTTGCCCGAACCGAACGATCCGTACGCCATATACATCTTTCCGTCGGGCGTGTAGACGATCTGCGGATCGATCCCGTTGACGTCCCGCTGGCTTTCGCCGCGGCGGATGCTCGACTGCATCAGAACGCCCACGTACTTGAATTCGCCCTGATAGATATAGTCGGCGTGATAGAGCATGATGCACGCACGCGCATAGTTGCCCCCCGGCAACCGCATTCCCTCGTTGTCGCCCGCGCCGTCCACAACGCAGGTGTACAGCCAATACCCGCCCGAGGGACAGGGCACGATGTCGGGCGCCCACCAACTCGCTTCCGCTTCGGAATAACCCTCGCAAATGCCGTCGTACAGCCATTTGCCCGCCTCCGTCTCCACGAAATCTTCGTTGCGCGTTTCGTAGTCGAACGTTCTTCCCACGTACTGCCAGGTCATCATGCCGTCCTCCGAACGGTGAATGGCGTTGCCGTACGTTCTCATGTTTTCGTAATTCGTTACGTCGTTCCAGCCCGTGGAAAACAGATAATAAACGGTTTTGCCGTCCTCTTCCACTTCGATGAACGAGGGATCGTGCTTTCTGCCCAACTGCTGGCTGGTGCCTTCCGCAGTATCGTCCTCCCGTCTGCCGGTGTATTGGTTTCCGGGGTCGGTTACGTAGGCGGGAACGACCTCGATTCTCGATTCCTTTCCGTCCAGCTTAAACTCGACGAAGCCCTCGGATACGGCGGTAAATTTCCCCGCCGCGGCGTCGAAAGAAGCAATGCTCGAAGCGGAAACTTCTTTTCCGTCCGCATCGATTCCGACAAGATCGCTCACCTTTCCCGAAACGGCAATCTGCGTATCCGCCGCCGAAACATAGTCGGCGTTCAGGTTGTCGTAGCAGATTCTGCCGTAATAGCCTGCCTCGGGCGCCGTTCCGCCCTCCGGTTTCGTTCCGTTACAGGCCGCAAAAACCGAAACGGCAAGCAACGAGCCGAGCGAAAGCGCAAGAATCTTTTGCGTCTTTTTCATGATATTTCCCCCTAACACTATCATTGATATATTTCATTTTAACATAAAACGTTTTAAGTTGCAATAGAATTATTAAAATTTTCGGAAACTTTTTCCAGCAGTGCATTCCTCCCGTTCTTACGCATTCCCGCCGTCTTTCCTCCCGCCGCTTCCGTCATTCCGAGCGCAGCGAAGAATCCTGCCTCACTTCTCAAGCCCTCCTTCGAAACCAAACGAAACGACTCCCGCAATGCGGAAGCCGTTTCGTTGAGAGAATATGAAAAAATAACTTTGGAGAGTAATCGGTTTCGGCTTACGCCCTTTCCCGTTATCGGGAAAAAACGTAAGATTTAATCTTTGTGCCTTTATTATAACGCCGAAAAGTGTAAAAATTGTGATAATCAGAAAAACATAATAAGAAAAAACGGGCTTAAAAGTACTTTTTGGCGATTTCAAACGCAACCTTGATCCCGTCCGCCGCCGCCGACGTAATGCCCCCCGCATAGCCGCAACCCTCGCCGCAGGGATAAACCCCTTCCTTTCCCGCCGCCTGTAAATCCTCGCCGCGCACGATACGCACGGGAGAACTCGTACGCGTCTCCACCCCCGTCAGCACCGCGTCGTAAGTCGAAAACCCCGACAGACGGGCGTTCATATCCGGAATCGCCGCCTGCAACGCGCCTACGATCTCCTGCGGAAACAGCGCGCGCATAGGTACGAATTCGGTACCGAGAGCGTAGGTCGGTTTGACGCTTCCGAAATAGTAACTTTCCCTGTCCGCCAAAAAGTCGCCCACCAGCTGCACGGGCGCGCGATAGCCGCCCGCCGCAAGGTAAGCCGCCCGCTCGATCTTGCGCTGGAAGGCAACGCCCGCAAGCGGGTGTTCGCTGCCGAAATCCTCCCGCTTCACCTGCGCAACCAGTGCGGAATTGGCGTTTTTTCCGTCGCGCAGAAAATTGCTCATACCGTTCGTAACCACGCCGCCTTCCTCGGACGAGGACGGCACGACTTCGCCGCCGGGACACATACAAAACGTGAACACCGCCCGCTCGCTGGCGTGCGACACCAGACGGTATTCGGCTGGGGGAAACGCAGCGTAACTTCTGCCGTACTGCGCCCGTCCGATTTCCGTTTGCAGGTGCTCGATGCGCACCCCTGCCGCAAACTCCTTCTGTTCGATGAGAAAGCCCTGCGCAAGCAGCATTTCAAAGGTGTCGCGCGCGCTGTGCCCTACGGCAAGCACCAGCTCGTCGGCATCCTCGCTCACCCCGTCGATCTCGACGGACGCAAGCCGCCCGTCCCTCATTTTCAATCCCGTCAGGGTGGAGGAAAAGCGGAACTGCGCGCCGTGAGCTATCAGATATGTTCGGATATTCGCAACCACACCGACAAGATTGTCGCTACCGACGTGCGGCTTTCCGAGATACCCCACCTCTTCGGGCGCACCGAACTGCACGAATGCGTCGAGCACTTCGCGGTTGAGCGGACTATTCGTCTGCGTATTCAGCTTTCCGTCCGAAAAGGTGCCCGCGCCCCCCTCGCCGAACTGAACGTTGCTGTCTACGTCGAGCACGCCCGTTTCCCTGAACCTCCGCACGTCCGCCCGACGCTCCTCCACGCACTTGCCGCGTTCGACGATAATCGGCGCAATTCCGTGCTTTACCAGCCTGAGCGCCGCAAACAAGCCGCAGGGGCCCGCCCCCACGATATACGTTCTGGGCATGGGCTTGCCGATTTTTTGATAGACCGTTTCCGGCTTTTTCACGGGCGCGTCCGAACACTCCACCGAATACACCCAACGAATATGTTCCTTGTCGCGCGCGTCGAGAGACTTCTTTAAAATTTTAAAGTAGCGGCAGGGCGCGCGCAGCTTTTTTTCGCACTTCCTGACAAGCTCCTGCTCCCGCTCGCCCGCATGAAGCGTTACGTTGTGTAAGGTCAGCAACATACGCCCTCCGCAACGCAAAACGCCGTTGCAAACGCCCACTGCAAATTGTAGCCGCCGCATTCGCCGTCTGCGTTTAAAATCTCCCCCGCAAAATACAGGTCGTTCCGATAAAGACTCATAAAGTTTTCGTCCGTTTCTTTCAGCGGAATCCCTCCCTTCGTCGCCTGCGCGTAAGCAAAGCCGAGCGTTCCCGTAACCGTCAGCGGAAAGGATTTTACCAAAGAGGCGATCCGCTCCGCGCCCTCGGCGCGCTTTGCGATCACCCGACCCAGTCCGTTGTTCACAACACAGTACAGCCCGCCGCGGCGCACCGCCTGCAACACGCGCTCCTCGTCGGCGTCGGGCAGAAGGTCAAGCACGAGCTCGTCGCCCTCCTTCGCATGGGCGGAAGCGCGGAACACCGCATCGCCCGAAACACCGCAATCGGTAAACAGCACGTCTCCGCGCGTGCGGTACACCGTCTTACCGCCCCGACGGAGCAAAAGCCCCGAATCCACGCGGATGCCCTTTAATCCGCGTACCGAGGCGGGATCGCAGCGCAGCTGCACGAGCGAAGGCGCCGCGTTTTTTACACTGTGCCCGAAGGCTTGCGCCAAAGCGTACGCGCTGCCGTCCGTGCCGAAATTGGGTGCCGCCGCGCCGCCCGCCGCAAGCACGACTGCATCGGCATTCATCTGTCCCCCGCCCCATTTCAGCGTAAATTTCCCGTCGTATGCAAGCGCTTTCACTTGCGCGTTCAGACATATGCGTACGCGCAACCGTTCCAGCTCCCGACGAAACAGATCGGTGATCGCCGAAGCCTGTCTGCCCGCGGGATAAACCCGCCCGCGCCCGTCGGGCAAAAAGACGCCGCCCATGCTTTCCAGAAACGCAACCGTATCCTGCCAGCCGAAACGGGACAGCGTGCGTTGCACCCGTTCGGAATCATCGGAAAAGTAATGCGTTTCATCCATATGCACGTTGGTAACGTTCCCCTGACCGTTGCCCGTTGCCGAAAGTTTGCGCCCGAGCCGCTCGCCGCGCTCGAACACCGTTACCTCGGTTTTCCGCCTTGCGAGATGCAAAGCACAGGCAAGTCCCGCCGCTCCGCCCCCGATAATGCTAACTTTTTTCATAATTATTATCATACCTTATTATAAAATGTTTGTCAATGAATTGACAGGCGCAAATTTTTGTGATAAAATAGTTGGGACGACGAAGGAGTTTTAACGATTATGAACCGTTCTTTAAACGCATCCGTTTTTGATAACATTGTAAATTACCTCAAAGAAAATCTCGTACTCGCCATCGTTCTCGCGGCGATTCTCGTGCTGATCATCGTGCTCGTTATCGTGATGATTGCGTTGAAGGTGAAAGCCAAAAAACGCAAAAACGCGGTAACCGCAGAAGACAAACAGAACGTCCCGGTGCCCGACGAAGGGCAAAAACAGGAAGAAAGCGAAACGGAGCCGATGCAGGAAGATTCTTCCGACGAGGCGTTCGACGAACCCGTACAGGAAGAAGCCGACGAAGGCTTCGGAATGGTCGAGGACGAACCGGACGAAGAAGAGGAACCCGCCGAAGAGCCCGTTGAGGAGATTTCCGAAGAACCTGCGGAAGAATCCCCTATCGAGGAGGAGCCGGAGGAAGAGTTTGTCGCAGAAGAACCTGCGGAAGAAGCGGCGATCGAGCCCGCAGAGGAGGCGGTCGAAGAAGAAACCGCCGAGGAAGAACCCGTTGAGGAAATTTCCGAGGAACCTGCGGAAGAGTCCCCTATCGAGGAGGAGCCGGAGGAAGAGTTTGTCGCAGAGGAACCTGCGGAAGAAGCGGCGATTGAGCCCGCAGAGGAGGCGGTCGAAGAAGAAACCGCCGAGGAAGAACCCGTTGAGGAAATTTCCGAGGAACCTGCGGAAGAGTCCCCTATCGAGGAGGAGCCGGAGGAAGAGTTTGTCGCAGAAGAGCCAGCCGCAACCGTGAACGCCGCGGAAGAGCTCCCCGCCGAAACGGTGGAAGAGCCGATAAAAGAAGAACCTAAGCCGAAGGAAAAGGCAAAGAAGAAAGACGAGCCCGCCAAGGCAGCCAAGAAGAAAGAAACTGCCAAGAAGGCGGAACCCGTCAAAGAAGATCCCAAGCAGAAGCCCGTAAAGGAAGAAGCGAAGAAGGAGAAACCCAAGAAAACGGAGCCTGTCAAAGCAGAACCCAAGCAGGAGCCCGTAAAGGAAGAGCCGAAGAAGGCGAAGCCCAAGAAAACGGAGCCTGTCAAAGCAGAACCCAAGCAGGAGCCTGTAAAGGAAGAGCCGAAGAAGGCGAAGCCCAAGAAAGCAGAACCTGTCAAGGAAGAAGCAAAACAGGAACCCGTAAAGGAAGAGCCTAAGCCCGCGCCCAAAAAGGCGCCCGCGAAGGAGGAGGCGAAGCAGGAGCAAAAGGCAACGAAGCCTGTTTCTTACGAAACGTATATGAAGAAAAAGGACGAAGCGGCTGTTGCGCCGACCAATAAACAGAAAACGTCAACGGAGGAAAAAGAGATGGAGAAGAAAGACACGAAGAAGACGACTGCAAAGACGGCGCCTGTTAAAAAAGAAACGCCCGCCAAAACCGCAGCCGCGAAACCCGCGGCAAAACCTGCCGCAAAGTCCGCTGCGAAACCTGCGGCAAAGCCTACGGCGAAGCCCACCGTAAAACCCGTAGCAAAAGCGGCGAAGCCCGCGGCAAAGAAGGAAGTCAAAAAGGAACAGCCCGCAAGCTTCCGCGACGGGAAATGGGTCGTTTCCAAGTCGGAAACGGGAAGATACACCTTCGAGCTGTTTGCGTCCAACGGCGAAATGATGATTTTCAGCGGAAAAGAATACTCGTCGCTGACGAGCGCGAAAAGCGGTATCGAAACGTACAAGAACGCGATGAAGAACGGATATTTCACCGTAACGCAGACGAAAGCGGGCGACTGGATTTTCCGTCTGTTCAACGACAGACACACCCTGCTTGCAACGAGTTCGAACTATACGTCCGAATCCAACTGCCAAAATGCGGTCGAATCCACCAAGAACTTTGCAAAAACGGCGATTCTCGAAGTCATCGACAAGAAAGAAACGAAGTAACCGAATCATTGAATAAAGCGGGAGCATTACGCTCCCGCTTTTTTATTCCCGCCCCCGAGCCATGAGCTCATCCCACCCTACCCTTCCCTTTCTCAAAAGGGAGGGATAGATTCTCCGAATGACGGGAAAACGGTCATTCGGAGAATCTTTACAAAAACTCCGCCCCCGTAACGGGAGCGGAGTTCAATATAATAATTTATTCCCCTATCGGCTTTGCCTTTTCTATCTCCTTGAAAATTTCGGCAAGCGCATCGGTGTTCACCTTTGAAATTTCGCCTGCGTCGGCAAGCTTGGTGATTTCGGGATCGACGGGAAGCTTGGCTCCCGCGGGAATCCCGTACTGTTTGCACAGCCCGTCCGCCTTGCTCTCCCCGAAAATTTCGTAGCGCTTCTTGCAGTCGGGGCACTCGAAATAGCTCATGTTCTCAGCCAACCCGAGCACGGGAACGTTCATCATTTTTGCCATGTTCACCGCTTTCTTCACGATCATTTCCACCAAATCCTGCGGCGTGGTAACCACCACGATGCCACTGACAGGAATACTCTGGAATACGGTCAGGGGCACGTCGCCCGTTCCGGGCGGCATATCTATAAACATGATATCCACGTCGTCCCAAACGACGTCCGTCCAAAACTGCGTCGCCGCGCCCGCTATCAACGCGCCGCGCCACACAACGGGATCGTCCTCGTTTTCAAGAAGGCAGTTCATCGACATCAGCTGGATCCCCTCCTTCGTATACACGGGATAAATCGCCCCTTCCTCACCCAACGCCGCCTCATGCACGCCGAACGATTTTGGAATGGAGGGACCCGTAATATCCGCGTCGAGCACGGCGGTACGGTAGCCGAGTTGATTGGCGCGCGCCGCCAGCATGGACGTTACGAGCGATTTGCCCACGCCGCCCTTGCCGCTTGCGACGGCAACGACCTTGCGGACGGTTGCGCCCTCGTGCAAGGGTTTAATAAAGGACTTCTTGTCCCTCGAGGAACAGTTGCTCGCGCAGGACGAGCAATCGTGCGAACAGTTTTCAGCCATATCAAAATCTCCTTCTTCGTCAGACACCGTTATTATATCGCCAATTCCGATAAAAGTCAATCAACTCCGTTGATTTAAAGCGTAATACTTGCCCTTTAAAGCCATAAGCTCGGTATGCGAGCCTGCCTCCGCGATTCCTTTATCCGCAATATACAAAATTCTGTCCGCCTTGCGGATGGTGGAAAGACGATGCGCTACGATGAACGCTGTCTTGCCTTCGAGCACGGTGTTCAGTGCCGACTGAATGAGCATTTCCGTTTCCGAATCGATCGAGCTCGTCGCTTCGTCCAGAACGATGATTTCGGGATCCTTCAAAATGATCCTCGCAAAGGAAACGAGCTGCTTCTCTCCTGCCGAAAGTCCTTCGCCGCGCTCGCCGAGCTGCGCATGATACCCTTCGGGAAAGCGGTTCGCCACGCGATCCGCGCAAATTTTTTCCGCCGCCGCAATACACTCCCCATCCGTCGCGTCGGGGCGCGCGTAACGAATGTTGTCGAGAATACTGCCCTTAAAAATAAACGGATCCTGCATCAGCACGCCGATGCCCCTCCGCAAGGATTTCAGCGTAACGTCGCGCACGTCGTAGCCGTCCACCGCAACCGAGCCATTGTTTACGTCGTAAAAGCGGGTAAGCAGATTGACTACCGTCGTCTTGCCCGCGCCCGTCGGCCCGACGAGAGCGATCTTTTCCCCCGCCGCAACGTGCAAATCGAAATGTTCGAGCACGACGGTGCCCTCCTCGTAACCGAAGCTCACGTCGTTGAAATCCACCTTGCCCTGCACCGCGGTCAACTCGTGCGCATCCGCCTTGTCGCAAATCATGGATGGCGTGTCGATGGTCTCGTACACGCGTTCGAGGTTGGCGGACACCTGAGAAAGCTGCTGGAAAATCGCGGACAGCTGCAAGAGCGGTTCGGAGCACAGGCTCATGTATAGCAGGAACGCGATGACCGTGCCCGCCATAGCCGTACTTCCGCCCAGAATCAGCGAGAGCGCCACTGCGTAAATGGACACGGTGGCAAGATTCCAGAACAGCTCGCTAAGCGGATTATTCAGTTCGTTTCGCCGCACAATTTTCAGCCACGTCGATGCACTCTGATCCTGCAATTGGTGATAAATCTCACGGTTATACGCGGAACGGTTATAATTTTTAACCACCTTTTCGCCCATGATCGACTCGACGATAAACGCGATACGGTTGGACGTTTTGGCGCGGTGAATGCGGAAGAGCTTGCGCACCGCCCGTTTCACGAGATAGATGCACACGCACATGGGCACGACCGCCGCATACACGACGAGCGTCAGGAGCGGACTCATGACAAGCATGAACACCGTGGAAACGATAAGCTTTAAAATATCGACCAAAAAATTAAGCAGATATTCCGTTAAAAAGTCGCTCAGCTCGTTGATATAGTCGGTAACGCGGATAGAAATTTTACCCGCGGGCCGGTTGTCGTAATAGTCGAACGGAAGCGTTTGCAAGTGCGTAAAGATTTCCTTGCGGATTTCCGCCACGATGCCGTTACCGAGCGTGCCCATGATCGTGCGGTGGAAATAGGGAAGCAACGCCGTCAGCACGCCGAGCGCCGCCAAGCCCGCCGCGTACAGTGCGAACGCCCGCATACGCCCCTCGCCTGCGGGAACGACGTGATTTACGATTGCACGAATAATGACGGGCGGCAGCAACGATACCACCGAGGACGCGGCAAGCAGAATCAACGCCAGAATAAACGCCTTTTTCTTGGGAAGAACGTGCGCGAGCAGACGCTTTAAATACTTTACGTCCACCCTCTTTACTTCGATGACCTCGTCGGTATAGTAGGTATTGCGTTTCATTCTTACAATTCCTCCTTACCGTACGAAGAATCGTCCAACTGTCCGTCGCTCGTCTGCAATTCGTAAATGGCGGCAAAGGCGCCGCCCAGCCTAATAAGCTCGTCCGCCGTGCCCCGCTCCACGATTTCGCCGTCGCGGAGGTAGATGATTTCATCGCAGTCCATCACCGACGAAACGCGGTGCGCCGCAATGAGAACGGTGCCCTTTTCCTCTTTCAAAGAGGAAAGTAAACGTTTTTCCGTTGCAAGGTCGAGCGCGGACGACGCATCGTCCAGAACGAGCACGGGAGCGCCCTTCACCAGCGCACGCGCCACGGAAATGCGCTGTTTCTGCCCGCCGGAAAGCCCCAGACCTCGCTCGCCGACGACCGTCTCATAGCCGTCGGTCAGCTTTTCGATAAAACGTGCGGCCTGCGCCCGTTCCGCGGCGGTATAGACGACGCTCTCGTCGCAATCGGGACGGGCAAACGCAATGTTCGCGTCCACCGTATTCGAAAACAGAAAGACGTCCTGAAAGACGTACGCAAATTCGTTGCGCAGATTTTCAAGCGGATACTCGCGTACGTCCGTCCCGTTCAGGGTAATGCGCCCCGATGTTACGTCGTACGTGCGGCAGAGCGATTTTAACAGCACGCTCTTACCGCTGCCGGTGCCGCCCATGATCCCCACGCGTTTGCCGTAGGGAATATCGAGCGTGATGTTCTTCAACAACTGCTTCTCCCCTATCGTGAGGGAGACGTTTTCCAAGGTGATGTGCGGCGCCGTGCTGCAAACAAGCGTGCTCGGGAAATCGGGAACGGCGCTTTCCTCGTTTAAAAACTTCTTCAACCTCCCGCCCGAAACGAGTTGATTCTGCATCATGTAGCACGAACGACTGATTTGCTTGACGTGCGCGATAATTTTGGTAACGTATGTCGTCGCCGCCGTCAGCACGCCCAGATAGGCGTGTCCGCTCAGCACGAGCAAGGTCGCAATTACGATGGTGCCCACGTAGCCGATTTGCTGGAAGGCGGTAAACACGCTGTCGAACCGTGCGGAGGTTTTCACTTCTTGATTGCTGAGCGCGCGCACCTTTTCGTTGCACGCCTCGAATTTTTTCATCTCCGTTTCTTCGCCCGCAAACGAGCGCACGATGCGCACCGCATCGATGTTTTCCTGCACGGCAAGATTGAGCTCCGAATAACTTTCACGGATCGCCTTGAAGAGCGAGCGAATCTTTTTTAAATACAGCGTAAGCGCGGCTGCAAAGAAGGGCGCGACCGCGATCGGGATAAAGACGAGCCGCCAATCGAAAGTCGTCAGCATAACGACGGAAATCGCCATGACGCACACCGAATCGAAAAGGTTCAGCGTAATACGCGCATACAGGTCTTTGAACACGATCGTGTCGCGGTTCATGGTGGTAATCAACTCACCCATATTGTAGCGCGCGATCGTGCCGCCGTCCAGTTCCAACAGCTTGGCATAGGTGTCCTCGCGGAGTTTATTTTCCATTTGGAGCCCGCACCATTGGAACAGATTGTTTTTGAAATAGAGAAACAAAATACGCGTTACGAGCACGACGCAGAACACGATAACGAGCACGGAAAAAAGCTTCCACGTCCCCGGCGCGCCGTACTGCCCCGTATACAGAAAGGAAAACAACGTCTTTGCGGGCGGCTCGTCGGGATTGTAGGCGATTACGTAGTCTATCATTCCGGCGCTGAGCATGGGAAGCGCCAAATCGCAAAGAATGGCGATCAGACTGAACAGTTTCGAAAGCAGAGAAAGCGGAACGTATTTCTTCCAATATCTCATGCCGAAGCGAACGGTACTCATAATATTCCTCTCTTCTCTTTCCGCCATCCCGTCCGTATGAACGATTACGCATATTCTATCATAAAACGGCGGAAAAAGACAAGCGTTTTAAAAAGGTATTACAAAAACGCTTGCTTTCTTTTTTCAAATCGGGTATACTGTAATGGCTGTGATAGGTGGGGAGTTAGCGGTGCCCTGTATCTGCAATCCGCTATAGCAGAACCGAACGCTTTTCTCGGTGCCGATCGTGGAAGGCAGCATACGGCAAGGGATGTTGATAACAAGGTCTTATGCAACGCACCCCTGCGAACCGTGTCAGGGTAGGGATACAGCAGCACTAAACAGACAGGTGCGTGTGCCATAGGGTAGCTTTGTCGGAGTAACCTACCGTATTTCCGCTTCGGCGGTCGGCAACAAAAAAAGCTTCACAGTTTTTTCGAATACGAACGCCCGCAATCAAACGCTTGCGGGCGGTTTTTCATGAATCCGTATAATCATTCCACCGCCCCTCGGACGGTGGTTTTATTTCTCCTCGTTTTCGTCGGTTTTCGAACGGTTATCTTCGGCAACCGCGGCTTCCTGCGCAAGCTCGCCTGCACCGTCCGACGCCTTCCGCCGCAAAACGCGCCCCCGTATCGCCAGAAACGAATAATACGCTCCGTTTAACAGGAAAAACAACGCGACGTAAAAGACGTACAACAGCATGATATACAGCATATTCACCTCGTACCGCCACACCGTTACGCCCCACACGGGCAATTCCACGGGAAAAGGATTGATTTGCGTAAATGCGTAGTTCGGCATTAAATATTCCCCTTCCGTAAGCGTGTAGCCGCCGTAAGAAAATCCCATCGAGGCGGAGGTAACAAGCGCGCTTGCCAACGTTGCAACGACGATGACCCCGAAGTAATACGCAAGCGGAATCATGCAGTGCTTCATTTTGAAACGGTAATGTCCAAGCGCGGAGGGCAGCACCGAAAGCGCAAACAGCAAACAGTGCGTTAAACAAAAATATAAAATGGAGTAGCTGCAAAAGATGCCGTAATTGCTCATATCGTCGCGCCCGAAATACACGAACACACTCAATGCTCCCGCCGCATGAACGAAAAATGCCATTGCATACAGAATCCGTTTTTTCAAAAACACCGAAAGCGCGGCAACGTACACCCCGATATTGCAGATAAACAGCGGCACCACCGCAAACAGCGTATGATAAACGTTATAGCCGTCGCCGATCAACATAGAATCCTTACTGTGATACTGAATCAATAGCACGATTGCCGCTGCCGCAAGGTACTCCTCCTGCGCCTTTCGGCTTTTCCGCTTTAAAAAATAGTACGCGCCCACGGTAAAGCAGATCAAAACCGCCAGCATCAGAAAATGCCAGACGGTAAAATTTTTAAAACGAAGAAAACTCGTTTCCGGAATCGTAGCAATCTCGAAGAAATTTTCGAAGATATTCAGCGGCATACAGCCAACGAGCGCCGCGGGCAGATAAACGAAGCTCTTTGCCCGAACGCCCCATCCGTCGCGCGCAACGAGTAATGCGCACACTGCCAGAAAGAGCACATTCGACGCATAAAACAGCGCGATGTTCGCACTCTTCGGCATAAACTCGTTAAACTGCGCGTATACGAGCTCGGCAGGCGTGCTGTCCGCAGTAACGGCGGTTACGTCGAAAAACTCCCCGAACATAAAGCAGGAGATCACCGCGAATAACGGTAAAACGCATTTCGCAATATCCGCACAGCATCTCTTTCCGTAGAAAACGGCAAGCGGCAACAGAAGCAGCCCTGCCTTTTTCACCCATTGACTGAGAATGAAAAAGAAATCGAACTGCCCGAAGCGATTAAATATGTAATAATCGGAAACCGTGAAGGTGAGAATCAGGGAAACGGCAAGCAGCAGCCCCGTACCCGCCTTTAACGCGATTTCAATCGCTCTGCGTTTTATCATATTGCCATTATAGCACGCTCTGCTCCTCCGCGTCAATCCATCGTACGAGGAAAAAAATTCCCGTCGTACGCGAGCGCGCGACGGGAATTTTTTACTTCATGAACGCCAAGAACGCCTTGTAGTTGCTGTAAACGTCAGCTTTGGAAACGAGCTCCCAAGGAGCGTGCATAGAGATAACGGGCACGCCCAAGTCCACGGTGTCGATATTCAGACCGGCAACGAACTTCGCAACCGTTCCGCCGCCGCCCGCATCCACCTTACCGAGCTCCGCCGTCTGCCAAACCACGCCGTCCTCGTCGAACATCTTTCTCACTTCGCCCACAAACTCGGCGGAAGCATCGTTGCTGCCGCTCTTGCCGCGCGCACCCGTGAACTTGCTCATGCACGTTCCGCAGGAGAGAAGCGCAGAATTCAGCTTCTCGTACACGCCCGCAAAATTGGGGTCGTATGCAGCGGTTACGTCGGACGAAAGACATTTGCTCGCAAAACGCACTTTGCGGAAATTCGCACCGAGCGCAACGGAAATCTCTTCCATTAAATCCTCGTATACTTTGCACTGAATGCCCGTGGTGCCCTCGCTGCCGATTTCCTCTTTGTCTACGAGCATTGCGAGCACGGTGTGTGCGCTGTCGTTGTCGAGCACGGCGCGCAGCGCGGGATACGCGCAAACTCTGTCGTCGTGTCCGTACGCGCCGATGAGCGCACGGTCAAAGCCGACGTCGCGCGCACCGTACGCGGGCACTGCGGAGAGCTCCGCCGAAAGAAAGTCCTCTTCGCACATGCCGTACTTCTCGTTGAGAATACTTAAAACGTTCAGTTTGATTTTATCGGAAACGTCCTCGTCCGCATAGGGAAGCCCGCCGACGACCACGTTGAGCTGCTCGCCCTCGATAATCTTGCCCGCCCCCTTCGCCATCTGATCCGCGCCGAGATGAGGAAGCAGATCGTCGATGTAGAACACGGGGTCGCCCGCTGCCTCGCCGACGCTGATTTCGATTTTCTTACCGTTTTTCAGAACCACGGCGCCGTGCAGCGCAAGCGGAATCGCCGTCCACTGATACTTTTTGATGCCGCCGTAATAGTGCGTTTTCAGGTAGCACATACCCGAATCCTCGTACAGCGGAACCTGCTTGATATCTACGCGGGGCGCGTCGATATGCGATGCGATAATACGCAGCCCGTCTTCTTCGATATTCTTCGTTCCCACGCGGAACACGACCACACTCTTGTCGCGGTTGATAAAATACTTTTTGTCGCCCGCCTTTAACTTATCGCCGAACTTAAATTCGGTAAAGCCCTTTTTCTTGGCTTCCGCCACGGAAACCGCGCACGCCTCGCGCTCCGTCTTTGCCGCGTCGAGATATGCCATATACCCCTTGGCGAAATCAAATATTTCTTTGCGCTCCGCCTCGGAAGCGACTTCGTAGTAGTTCTTTTTCTTGTAGGAAAGGGATTCCTGTAATTTCTGACCCTTGCTTTTCTCTGCCATAACGCTACTCCTTGGTTTTTTTATTATTATATCACCGAATCAGGGAAAATGCAAATAGTTTTACGACCCATTTCCGGTGTGTGTATGCAATGATTAACGCACGGAGGCAATTTAACACAGCTATCATCTGATACGGTGTAATATAAAAACAGAGGGACCGATGGACGATCCATTGTAATTTGACTTGATCGACGAGGAAGAAACGGGCTAACTGTCTTTTGCATTCCGCCGCATATCAACAAAACCGCATACGAACGGAAAAATCCCATCGTATGCGGCTTAACACATATTCGCCGACGTACAGAACAACAAAAAAGCGCCCGATGAGAGCGCTTTATTCGTTATTCTTATACAAGCTCGATAATTGCCTGTTCCGCTCCGTCGCCGCGACGCTGACCGAGGAGATAAATCCTCGTATAGCCTCCGCCCTGACCGACTTCTTCCTTTCTCTGAGCGTACTTAGGTGCGATTTCGTTGAAAATCTTTTCGATCAAGGGGTGCTTGATCTGCGAAGTGCGCTTTTTATAGTCGCTCTTCTTTTCTGCAAACTCCTTGATTTCCTGCAAATCGTACGTCTTGGCAATGATCGCGCGGCGGGCTGCCAGCTTCTTCGTGCCGTCCTTATAGCCCTTCGTCTTGATTTCCTTGCCTTTCTTGTCCTTTGCAACGATTTCCACTTCTACCACGTCGTCGTAGGTGTTAACAGCCTTCGTGATAAGCTTTTCAACGTAGGGGCGAAGTTCTTTCGCACGCGCCGCCGTCGTTTCGATTCTACCGTACCACAGAAGCTGAGACGCCTGATTGCGAAGAATCGCCATTCTCTGCTCCGTCGTTCTGCCCAATTTACCCGGCATGATTTAATCCTCCTTTTTTTCCAGCGAAAGTCCGTATGCTTCGAGTTTTTGCATGACTTCGTCGAGCGATTTCTTGCCGAGGTTTCTCACCTTCAGCATCTCGTCCTCCGTCTTGCGGCACAAGTCTTCCACCGTGTGAATGTTCGCTCTCTTCAAGCAGTTGTAGGAACGGACGGAGAAGTCCATATCTTCAATCTTCATGGAGAGAATCTGCTGCTGTTTGTCGTCGTCCGTCTTTACAAGAATGTCCATATCTCTGATGGTATCCGACAGGTTGACGAACAGGCTGATGTGATCCTGCATGATCTTCGCCGCAAGCGAAACGATTTCCTTGCCCGAGAACGTCCCGTCCGTCCAGACCTCGATCGTCAGACGGTCGTAGTCGATATTCTGTCCTACGCGCGCAGGCTCTACGTTGTAGTTGACCTTCTGCACGGGCGTATAAATAGAATCGATGGGAATGAAATCGATGATCGGTTGCTTGTTCTCTTTGGCGGGCTTGTAGCCTCTGCCGCGACCGATCGTAATTTCGGCGTCGATTTTTCCGCCCGCGTCCACCGTGCAAATGTACTGGTCGGAATTGACGATTTCCACTTCGGAATCCTGCGAGATGTCCGCCGCGGTAACCACGCACGGCCCCTCTTTGACGAGACGAAGCGTTTTCGTGTAGTCCTTATCCGTTACTCTCGTCTTGATGGCGAGCAGCTTGAGATTTAAAATAATTTCGGTAACGTCCTCTTTGACTGCGGGGATTGCGGAAAACTCGTGTTTTACCGTTCCGTCCGTAAATTTGATTCCCTGTACGGCTGCGCCGGGAAGCGCAGAGAGCAGTATTCTTCTCAGACAGTTGCCGATCGTAAGACCGAAACCCTTTTCGAGCGGTTCGACGACGATTTTTGCGTAAGATTTTTCCTCGTTTTCAGTAACCTCGATTTTGGGCATATCCATTTCGATCATAAACCTACCTCCTTAAACTTAATTACTTGGAGTACAACTCGACAATCATATGCTCCGCAATCTGGCTGTCGACGTCCTCACGCGTAGGAAGCGCAAGCACCTTGCCTTCCAGCTTCTCGGGGTCGAATTCAAGCCATTTCGGCATATTCGCTACCTTCATCGTCTTAATCTGTTCGAAAAATTTATTGTTCCTTCTGTTTTCTTTTACCGCAATCACGTCGCCCACTTTAATGTTATACGAGGGAACGTTCACCGTTCTGCCGTTCACCGTAAAGTGCGCGTGATTTACAAGCTGTCTTGCCTGCGTTCTCGATACACCGATACCCATACGGAAGATGACGTTATCGAGCCTTCTTTCGAGCAAGGAGAGCATATTTTCGCCCGTGATCCCCTTCATTCGATCCGCTATCTCATAGTAGTGGCGGAACTGCCCTTCCTGCACGCCGTAAATACGCTTGGTCTTCTGCTTTTCACGCAGCTGCTGTCCGTATTCGGAAATCTTCTTTCTGCCCATACCGTGCTGTCCGGGAGGCGTGGGGCGTTTATTGAAGGGGCACTTTTCCATGTAGCACTTTTCACCCTTCAAAAAGAGCTTCGCACCCTCTCTTCTGCAAAGTTTGCATTTTGCGTCTCTGTATACTGCCATTTTAATTGCCTCCTACCTTATACTCTTCTGCGCTTGGGCGGACGGCACCCGTTGTGAGGAACGGGCGAAACGTCGGAAATCAGCGTAACTTCCAAATCGCAGTTGCCGAGCGCGCGGATCGCGGACTCTCTGCCTGCACCGGGACCTTTTACGTATACCTCAACGTAACGAAGACCGTGTTCTTTCGCCGCTTTTGCAGCCGTTTCGGCAGCCATCTGCGCCGCGAACGGCGTACCCTTACGCGAACCCTTGAAGTTGAGCGAACCCGCGCTCGACCAAGAGATGACATTGCCGCTCATGTCCGTAATCGTTACGAGCGTATTGTTGAACGTGGACTGGATATGAACTTGTCCTCTGTCCACCTTCTTCAGCTCTCTGCGTTTTCCTCTGGAAACTGTCTTTTTCTTCTCAGCCATAATTCAAACGCTCCTTACTTCTTCTTATTCGCCACGGTACGGCGAGGTCCTTTCCGCGTTCTTGCGTTGCGCTTCGTGGACTGACCGCGCACGGGAAGTCCCTTTCTGTGGCGCACGCCGCGATAGCATCCGATTTCCATCAAACGCTTTACGTTGAGGCTGACAGCCCCGCGCAGTTCGCCCTCCACGGTATAGTGGTGGTCGATATATTCTCTTAATTTGGATACGTCGTTTTCGTCGAGATCCTTGACTCTCACGTTAGGGTCGATGCCCGTCGCTTCGAGAATCTTCTTGGAAGTGGAAAGCCCGATTCCGTAGATATAGGTAAGTCCGATTTCTACTCTCTTCTCTCTGGGCAAATCCACACCGGCAATACGTGCCATTTGCAAATCCTCCGTTGATTTGTGTTAAAAAATTTTTATGGTTTTTATATATCTTCCGAGCTCTTGCGGAAACAGTGGAAAATATTTCCGTCAAAATTCGGTTTGTTTTCCGTGCTTAAACGCAAAGCAAGCCGATTTTCCGCACCCGTTCGTGCGGAAATTCAGCTGATTTTGCGTTAAAGTTCGATTTTCCGAGAAAACCGCGATAACTATTATATCATAATCCGCAAGTTTCTGTCAACCGATTTCAATGCGAATTTATATCGTTTTTTAGCCCTGTCTCTGTTTGTGGCTCTTGTTTTTGGAACAGATGACCATAACTTTTCCGTTCCGCTTGATTACTTTGCACTTATCGCACATAGGTTTTACAGAAGGTCTGACTTTCATAATAACTCCTTTTTTCCGCCCGCGCACACGGGGCGACTCGTAATCGTATTTAAGATTTGCTGCGCCAGGTGATTCTGCCCTTCGTTAAATCGTACGGACTCATTTCGAGCTTGACCGAATCCCCTTCGATAATGCGGATATAGTTCATTCTCAGCTTTCCCGAAATATACGCCGTGATAACGTGCCCGTTGGTAAGCCGTACCTTGAACGTCGTGTTGGGAAGCGCTTCGATGACCTTGCCCTCCGCTTCGATAACGTCGTCTTTCGACATGATTTCCTCGCTTTGATTTTTTTACAGCGTCAGAATTTCGACGCCGTCCTCGCGGACGACGAGCGTATTCTCGTAGTGTGCCGCGCTCTTTTTATCCAACGTAACTGCCGTCCATTCGTCGGATAAAACTTTTACCTTCCACGTTCCGAGAGCGATCATCGGTTCGACGCAGATCACGGTGCCCGCTTCAAGTCTTACGCCCGTTCCCTTTCTTCCGAAATTGGGAACGTTGGGGTCTTCGTGCATCTCCCTGCCGATTCCGTGCCCCGTGTATGCCCGAATAACGGAAAATCCGTTTTCCTCCGCATGACGCTGCACCTGATAACCGATATTGTACAGCGGCGTGCCCGCCTTCAACCCTTCGATGCCCTTCCAGAAACATTCCTCGGTAACGCGCACGAGCTTCCTTTTCTCTTCGGACACTTCGCCGATACAGAACGTTCTGCAACAGTCGCCGTGAAATCCGTTTTTGTACGCCACAATGTCCACGCTGACGATATCGCCCTCGTCGAGAACGCGTTCGTCAGGAATGCCGTGAACGACCACTTCGTTGACGGAAACGCACGCGGATGCGGGGTAACCGCAGTAACCCAGACAACTCGGCTCCGCGCCGCTCGCCTTAATGAAATCGTATACGAGCGTATCTACGTCCTTCGTCGTCATGCCGGCTCTGATGCGATCGCCGACGAACTTCAAGCAATCGCGGACGATCGCGCACGGCTCACGCATGAGCTGAATTTCTTCTTCACTCTTCGTGAGAATCATATTACGCCATCTGATCAAGAACTGCCTTGATTTCCTCAAAGAGGACTTCGGCAGGAGCTTCCGATCCCGTAAAGTTGAGAATGATTCCCTTTTTCGTATAATAGTCGATGAGCGGAGCGGTCTGCTCGTTGTAAACGTTCAGACGGCTGCCCACCGTTTCCGGATTGTCGTCCTTTCTCTGATACAGCTCGCCGCCGCAACGCGTACAGGTCGTAACGCCGTTCAGCGTGGAAACGTGATAACTTTCGCCGCATTCCTTACACACTCTTCTGCCGCAAAGTCTGTCCATAAGCAGAGAGAAGTCAATGTTGATGTTTACGACGCCGTCTACCTTGGCAAACTTGTCAAGCGCTTCCGCCTGATACAGGTTACGGGGAAATCCGTCGAGAAGGTAACCCTTTTTGCAGTCCTCCCAGGTAAGGCGGTCGCGCACGATCTCGCAGGTTACTTCGTCGGGAACGAGTTCGCCCTTATCGGTATACGACTTGGCGAGCAGCCCGATTTTCGTGCCGTTTTTGATATTTGCACGGAAGATGTCGCCCGTGGAGATATGCACGAGACCGTAGCGGTCGGAAATTTTCGTTGCCTGCGTGCCCTTGCCTGCGCCGGGCGCACCGAGTAATATCAGATTCATATTTGATTCCTCTTTATTAACATCCGTCGGTTACGAACGGAAAGAAATTGCAAGCAAGACACGGAGTACGAGGAAAACCCGAAGAAATTTACTAAGCGTAAATGACTGAGGGTTGCCACGGTACGACACGGTATTGCGCCGCAAGTCCTTTCGCGTTTATTATTTCAAAAATCCTTTGTAGTTCTTCATCATGATCTGCGACTGCAACTGCTTATCAAGCTCCAACGCAACCGACACGATGATCAGAATACCCGTGGTAGAGAACACGTTGACGAGATCCATATCGCCCGTCCAGCTGAACGCTACCGAAGGAACGAACGCAACGAGCGTTAAGAAGATGGCGCCGAACAGCGTAATGCGGTTGTTGATTTTCTTCAAATACGCCGCCGTCGGCTTTCCGGGACGGATACCCTGAATAAATCCGCCGTTCTGCTGAATGGACTTGCTCACGTCCTCGGGATTGAACTGAATCTGCGCATAGAAGAATGCAAACGCAAAAATCAGTAAGCACAGCACCACCGAATAGATAACTCTTCCGTACCATTCGCCGTTGCCGGAGAACCAGATTTGCAGATTGGTTGCCGCCTTCGTTTCGGGCCAGAACAGGCTGATAAGCATTGAAGGGAAGGACACGATCGCATAGGCGAAGATGAGGGGCATAACGCCGCTTCCCGTAATCTTCATGGGAATGACGGACGCCTGACCGCCGTACATCTTGGTGCCGCGCACCTGCTTCGCGTACTGCACGGGAATCTTGCGTTCCGCAAGATCGACGAACGTTACGAGGAAGAAGATGACGATTGCGATCAGAACGAAGATCCCGAGCTCGAGAAGTCCGTCTCCTACCTTCATCGTTCCCTTGCCCATGGCAATGAACTTGTTGAGAATCGTCGTACCCGCCGTAGAAAGGATACCGATGAAAATGATCATCGAGATACCGTTGCTTACGCCGAAGTCGGTGATGCGTTCGCCCAGCCACATGACGATAAGCGAGCCCGCCGTATACACGATTGCCATATAGATGCCTGCCACCCATGCGGAATCGAAGAACAAATCCGTACGGAGCGCGTCGCTCTGGTTGGCAAAGTTAATGATAATGCCGACAGACTGAACGATTGCGAGAATCACCGTAATGATACGCGTAATCGTGGTCAGTTTTTTCTTGCCCTCTTCGCCCTCTTTGCTCATGCGCTCCAACGCGGGGATCCCCACCGTTAGCAGCTGCACGATGATCGAAGCGTTGATGTACGGTCCGATACCGAGTGCAAACAGCGTTCCGTTCGCAAGCGCGCTACCCGTAATGCCGCTCATGAGCGTAAGGAAATCGTTATCTCCGATCGCATCGCTGAACGTCTTTCTGATCAACCCGGGAACGGGGATATAGCAGCCCAGACGGAATACGAGAAGAAGCAGGAGCGTAAGAAAAATCTTTTTTCTGATGTCCTTATTGCGAAAGGCGTTTTTTAAGGTTTCTAACATAATAATCCTCCTGTCTTTCGCCGAACGTTACCGATAAAATCAGTTACTTTTCGACGATCTCCGCCGTGCCGCCCGCCGCTTCGATGGCAGCCTTGGCGGATGCGGAGAACTTCGCGGCGCGCACCGTAAGCTTTACTTTCAGTTCACCCGCGCCGAGAACTTTGAGTCCGACATTATTCTTTACTTCTTTCGCAAGTCCGTTGGAAAGCACGAAGCCGTAATCCACCGTCGTTCCTTCGGGGAGCTCCGCAAGATTGGCAAGATTTACGATAACGTAATCTTTGCCGAACTTGTTGTGGAACCCTCTCTTGGGAATGCGTCTTGCAAGGGGCATCTGACCGCCTTCGAAACCGGGTCTTACTCCGCCGCCCGAACGCGCCCACTGTCCTTTATGTCCCTTTCCGCTCGTCTTGCCGAGACCCGAACCGATGCCGCGTCCGAGACGTTTTGCGGAAGTTCTTGCTCCCTCTGCGGGAGAAATCGTATCTACTCTCATAGCCGTCTCCTTATACGTTTTCGACCTTGATAAGGTGCGCAACCTTCTTGAGCTGACCCTGCAATGCGGGGCTGTCCTCGAAGGTCTTTTCCGAACGGATCTTGGTAAGTCCGAGCGCCGCAACCGTGGCTTTCACCGATTTGATTTCGCCGATCGTACTTTTAATAAGCGTTACTTTAACCATTTGCGTCCTCCTCAGCCTACGATCTCTTCTACGGTCTTGCCGCGGAGAGCCGCAATCTGTTCTACCGTTTTGAGTTCGCTAAGTCCCGCAACCGTCGCCTTAACGCAGTTGCCCGCGTTCTGGGTGCCGTGCGACTTCGTTCTGATGTTCTTGATCCCCGCAGCTTCCATGACCGCACGCACGGGACCGCCCGCGATAACGCCGGTACCTTCGGCGGCAGGCATCATCAGAACGGCGCCCTTGCCGAATTTTCCGAGCACTTCGTGCGGAATCGTCGTGTCCACGACGGGAACGTTGATCATGTTCTTCTTTGCTGCCTGCGTCGCCTTTTCGATCGCTTCGGGCACTTCCTTTGCCTTGCCCTGTCCGTAACCGACTTTGCCGTTGCCGTCGCCGACGACCACGAGCGCAGCAAAACGCATATTTCTGCCGCCCTTCACCGTCTTGCTTACGCGGTTGATTCCGATAAGCTTCTTGATGAGTCCGTCGTTTTCTTCCTGTCTTCTCTGAGGTCTGTTTTCTCTTGCCATGATTATCAACTCCTATCAGAATTTCAGTCCGGCTTCACGTGCGCCGTCCGCAAGCGCCTGTACGCGCCCCGTGTAGAGATACCCGCCTCTGTCGAAAACGACCGCCTCGATTCCCTTTTCCTTTGCGCGCTCGCCCGCGATTTTCCCGACGATTTTCGCCGCTTCCGTCTTGGTCTTGCCCGCAATCTGTTCCTTTACCGTCTTTTCGAGCGTCGAAGCCGAAGCAAGGGTTACCCCCTTTGCGTCATCGATGAACTGTGCATAGATATGATTCGTGCTTCTGTAAACACTCAGACGGGGCGCTTCCGCCGTGCCCGAAATCTTCTTTCTTACGCGAACGTGGCGGCGCTGTCTTTCCGCATTTTTATCAATTTTCGTTATCATTTTCTACGCTCCTTTACTTCTTGCCCTTACCGGAAGTCTTGCCTTCCTTGTGCTCTACGTGTTCGCCCTTGTAGCGAATCCCGTAGCCGTGGAAAGGCTCGGGCTTACGGATCGCCCTGAGCTCCGCGGCAACCTGCCCCACGAGCTCCTTGTTGATTCCGCTGACCGTAACCTCCGTCTGCGAGGGGCATTCGAGTTTGATGCCCTGCGGAGCAACGTACTCCACGGGATGGGAGAAGCCGACGTTAAGCACGAGCTTGGTCCCCTGCATAGCAGCCTTCCAGCCTACGCCCTTTACCTCGAGCCCCTTCGTGAAGCCCTCGGAAACGCCCTTTACCATATCCGCGATCAGCGCGCGGTACAAACCGTGTTTTGCGTTCGTTTCGTCCCTGTCGTCAAGCGCCTTTACGTGAACGTGCCCGTCCTCTACGGTAACGTCGATTGCGCCGACGATTTGACGCGTCAGCGTTCCCTTGGAGCCCTTTACCGTTACGACGCCGTCTTTGAAAGCGACCTCCGTTCCGGAGGGAAGCGCAATGCTCAATTTTCCGATTCTTGACATAATTCCCTCCTCAATAGACGTAGCAAAGCACTTCGCCGCCGACGTTCTGCGCCTTCGCCTGCTTATCCGTCATGATTCCCTTGTTCGTGGAAACGATTGCGATACCGAAACCGCCCAATACCTTGGGCATATTTCCGGCGCCGCTGTAAGTTCTTAACCCCGGTTTGCTGACTCTTTGCAGCCCGCTGATAACCGATTCGTTTTTATCTGTATATTTCAGCGTGAGAACAAGCTTTCCGTTATAGCCGTCCTCTGCGAAACGCACGTCCTTAACGTAACCCTCGGCAAGCAGAATATCGGCGATTGCCTTCTTCATGTTGGACGACGGGATTTCAACGGTCTCTTTCTTGACCGTAAGCGCGTTTCTGATTCTTGTGAGCATATCTGCGATAGGATCTGTCATTTCGTGCCTCCTTACCAGCTCGACTTTTTTACGCCGGGGATCTGCCCCTTGTACGCGAGTTCACGGAAGCAGATACGGCAGACGCCGTACTTTCTTAATACCGCGTGCGGTCTTCCGCAGATAGAACAGCGCGTGTAAGCTCTCGTAGAGAACTTAGGCGTCTTTTGCTGTTTGTTGATCATCGACTTCTTTGCCATAATCGTCTCCTCACTTCTTGAAGGGCATTCCGAGCGCCCTTAACAGCTCTCTGGCTTCTTCGTCCGTCTTTGCCGTCGTTACGATGCAGACGTCCATACCTCTGATTTTCTCCACCTGATCGTACACGATTTCGGGGAAAATCAACTGCTCCTTCAAGCCCATCGAGTAATTTCCTCTTCCGTCGAACGCCTTGTCCGGCACACCGCGGAAGTCGCGGACGCGGGGAAGCGCGATGGATACGAGCTTGTCGTAGAAATCCCACATTCTCTTGCCGCGAAGGGTTACTTTCAGCCCGATGGGCATTCCCTCGCGGAGCTTGAAGTTTGCAACCGACTTCGTCGCCTTTCTGTAAATGGGCTTCTGTCCCGTGATGAGTTTCAACTCGTTTTCGATAATTTGCATGGACTTCTGATTGTCCTTGATGTCGCCGAGACCCGTATTGATTACGATTTTCTCGATTTTCGGCACCTGCATTACCGACGCGTACCCGAACTTCTTCATGAGAAAGGGCACGACTTCCTGCTCGTATTGCGTTTTAACTCTGTTCTGCGCCTTAACTACGGGTTTGCTCTCGGTAGCCTGCGCTTTCGAACTCTTTTTCTCTGCCATTGTCATTCCTCCGCCCGATTATTCCTTGTTTTCTTCGGGCTCGGACGCTGCCGTCTCTGCCGCTTTCGCGCTGCGCTTTCTCGTTCTCTTCTTGGGCGCTTCCGCTTCTTCGACTGCCTTCGTTTTGCTCTTCTTGACGTACGCCTTGTCAAGCGACGCGCCGCACTTCTTGCACACACGAATCTTCTTGCCGTCTACCACCGAATGCGCAACTCTCGTCGCCTTGCCGCACTTGTCGCATACGACCTCTACGTTCGACGCGTCGATGGGCGCTTCCTCGTTGACGATACGGCTCGTATCGTTCGACTTTCTCGCCTTCTCGTGCTTATGCACGATATTGACGCCTTCGACGATGACCCGTCCCGACTTGGGATCGGTCTTCAATACCTTTCCCTGCTTTCCTTTATACTTACCCGTGATAACGAGTACGTTGTCGTTTACTTTAACGTTCATTCGGGCGCCTCCTTAAAGTACCTCGGGAGCCAAAGAGATGATTCTCATGTAATCCTTCTCTCTCAATTCCCTTGCGATCGGCCCAAAGATACGCGTGCCTTTGGGCTGCTTCTGGCTGTCGATGATCACGGCTGCGTTGTCGTCGAAGCGAATGTACGTACCGTCCGCGCGGCGGATCCCCTTCGCGCTTCTCACGATAACCGCCTTTACGACGTCGCCCTTCTTCACCGCGCCGCCGGGGGTAGCGGTCTTTACGCTCGCCACGATGACGTCGCCGATGTTGCCGCTCCTGCGGAAGGAGCCGCCGAGTACGCGGATGCACATGAGCTCTTTCGCGCCCGAGTTGTCCGCTGCCTTCAATCTTGTCTGAGGTTGAATCATACCTTACTCTCCTCCCTGAATTATTTCGCCTTTTCGACGATTTCGGCTACACGCCAATTTTTGTCTTTGCTGAGCTTTCTCGTTTCGACGATGCGAACTTTGTCGCCGACGCCGCATTCGTTCTCTTCGTCGTGCGCCTTGAAGCGAACCGTTCTCGTAATCGTCTTTTTATAAATGGGGTGCTTGCTCTTATCGGTAACCGCCACGACGACCGTCTTATCCATTTTGTCGGAAACAACGATTCCGACTCTCTCTTTTCTCAGATTTCTTTCCATGTCGCTGCTCCTTTACGCCTTCAATTGACGCGCACGGATTTCCGTGTTTACTTTCGCAATATCCCGCTTACAGACGCGGATGGACAGAGGATTTTCAAGCTGTCCCGACGCATGACGGAAACGGAGATTGAAAAGCTCGCTTTTGAGATCCTTCAGCTTCTTGTCAAGCTCGGCGTCGCTCAGATTCCGAAATTCATTTCCTTTCATCAGCCTTCACCGCCTTCTGCAGTATTTTGTGCGGGAACTTCCGCTTCCTTCTTAACGAACTTACACTTGATGGGAAGCTTGTGCGCCGCAAGACGCATCGCTTCGCGCGCAATATCCTCGGGCACGCCCGCCATTTCGAACATCACTCTGCCCGGTTTTACCACCGCTACCCAGAATTCCACCGCGCCTTTACCGGAACCCATACGGGCTTCCGCAGGGTGCCGCGTAATGGGCTTGTGCGGGAAAATATCGATCCAGACCTGACCGCCGCGCTTGATAAAACGCGTCATTGCGATACGGGCAGCCTCGATTTGGTTGGATTTGATCCATGCCGCCTCTTCCGCAACCAAGCCGTACTCGCCGTACGCGATCACGTTGCCCTTATGCGCGCAACCCTTCATCTTACCGCGGTGCTGCTTTCTTCTTTTCACTCTCTTCGGAATTAACATTCTTTGCCTCCTTACGCCTTTTTGGCTTTCAGGACTTCGCCCTTATAAATCCAGCACTTTACGCCGATCATGCCAAACGTCGTGTGTGCTTCCGCGAATCCGTAATCAATGTCCGCGCGAAGGGTCTGAAGGGGAATGGAACCGTCGTGATAGTGTTCGCTTCCTGCGATTTCGCGTCCGTCGAGACGACCGCTGACCTGCATTTTTACACCCTTAACGCCCGCACGCATCGTTCTGCCGATTGCCTGCTTCATTGCACGGCGGAAGGAAACGCGCTTTTCAAGCTGCGCCGCAACGCTTTCCGCGACGAGCTGGGCGTCCGCATCGATTTTCTTGACTTCCGTTACGTTGATAACGACCTGCTTGCCCTTCGTGATCTTTGCGAGATCCTTCTTGATGACCTCGATTTCCGATCCTGCTTTGCCGATGAGCACGCCGGGGCGACCCGTATGGATGGTAACGGTGATCCTGCCCGCCGCTCTCTCGATGATGATCTTGGAAATCGCCGCCGCATAGTACTTCTTTTTGAGGAAAGTACGGATGGTATGATCCTCTTTGAGGAACGCGGAGAACTCTTTCTTGTCGGCATACCACTGCGTATCCCAACCCTTGATGACGCCAACTCTCAATCCGTGAGGATTTACTTTCTGTCCCATGTTAAATCTCTCCCTCCGCACTCTTTACGTCGAGCACTACCGTAATGTGGCTCGTTCTTTTTAAAATCGCGTGCCCTCTGCCTTTGGATACGGGCTGCATTCTTTTCAGCATCGTGCCGCCGTTCGCGAAGCACTCGGCAACGTACAGATCGTTTCTGTCCATGCCCTGATTGTGTTCCGCGTTTGCGACCGCGCTCATCAACACCTTTTTCGTGGGCGCGGCACCGCCGTTGATGCAGTTGCTTAAAATCGCTTCCGCCTCGGTTACGCTCTTCCCGCGAATCAAATCGAGCACCGTTCTCACCTTGTAGGGAGAAATTCTGATATATTTCGCCACCGCGTAGGGACGCGTCTCGCGCTTTCCTGCCACGCGTTCGGCTTTCTTTTTCATGTTTCCGGCCATTGTCTATCTCTCCTTATTTCCCGGGCGACGTGGTTTTCGCCGTATGACCCTTGAACGTTCTCGTAGGAGCGAACTCCCCGAGCTTGCATCCGACCATATCTTCCGTGATATAGACGGGAACGTGCTTTCTGCCGTCGTAAACCGCAATCGTGTGCCCCACCATCTGAGGGAAAATCGTAGACGCTCTCGACCACGTTTTCAGTACTTTCTTCTCGTTGACCTCGTTCATTGCTTCGATACGCTTTAAAAGCTTTGCTTCGATATAAGGTCCTTTCTTAACGCTTCTCGACATCTCGTTATCCTCCTCAATTGATTCTCTTCAAGATGAATCTGCTCGTCGGATTCTTCTTCTTTCTCGTCTTGTATCCGAGCGCGGGTTTGCCCCAAGGCGTTTCGGGACCCGCATGACCCACGGGAGACTTGCCTTCGCCGCCGCCGTGAGGGTGGTCGTTCGGGTTCATAACCGAACCGCGCACCGTAGGACGGGTGCCCATGTGGCGGGTTTTGCCCGCTTTGCCGACGCGGATGATTTCGTGTTCGACGTTGCCGACCTGACCGATCGTCGCCTTGCAACCGATGGGGATAAGCCTCATTTCGCCGGAAGGCATTTTGATCGTTGCGTAAGCGCCCTCTTTCGCCATGATTTGCGCCGAAATTCCCGCGCTTCTCGCGATCTGACCGCCGCGTCCGGGCTTCATTTCGATGTTGTGCACCATCGTACCGACGGGAATGTCCGCAAGAGCGAGCGCGTTGCCCGCCTTGATGTCGGCGTTCTTGCCGCTTTCGACCTTGTCGCCGACATTCAACCCGACGGGAGCGAGAATATATCTCTTTTCTCCGTCCGCATAGGCAAGGAGAGCGATGTTTGCGCTGCGGTTGGGATCGTACTGAATGCTCTTGACCGTTGCGGGAATGCCGTCCTTGTTGCGCTTGAAGTCGATGATGCGGTACTTCTTGCGGTTGCCGCCGCCGATGTGGCGAACGGTGATTTTGCCCTGATTGTTTCTGCCGCCCGACTTGCGCTGATCCTGTAAGAGCGAACGCTCGGGCTTACTGTTTGCCGTCAAATCTCCCGCGTAGGCGTGAACCGTCATCAGACGGCGAGCGGCGGAAGTCGGTTTATATCTTTTAACTGCCATTTCCTTTTACCTCTCTTACGACAACGAGTTGAAGGCTTCGATGGGCTTACTGCCCTCTTTCAGCTGAATGATCGCCTTCTTCGTCGTGGGGGTGTAACCCTCGTTTCTGCCCATTCTTTTCAGCTTGCCGCGCTGTGTTACGGTGTTAACGCTCTTTACCTGAACGCCGAACATCTGCTCCGCCGCAATCTTGATTTGCGTCTTGTTCGCGGATTTCAACACGATGAACGTGTATTTCTTATCCGCAATCCCGTCGTATCCCTTTTCGGTGAGCACGGGCTTGATAATGATATCTTCGGGTGCCATCAGCAGTAAGCCTCCTCCAATTTTTTCACCGAGCCCTTCGTGAGAACGACCACGGAATTTGCCACGATTTCGTAGGTGTTGATTTCGCCGACGGAAATCGTGGAGAACTTTTCGATGTTGCGCGAAGCCAGAATCACATCCTGATTCGCTTCGTCCATAACGACGACGGTACGCTTATCCAGCTTTAACGCCTTACGGAAAGCTTCCATTTCCTTCGTCTTGGGTGCGGATACCTTCAAATCGTCCACGACGATGAGTTCGCCGTCCGCCACCTTCTTGGAGAGCGCCGACAACAGCGCGCCGCGCTTTGCCGAAGCGTTCATCTTCTTGGAGAAATCGCGGCTCTTGGGTGCGAACACAACGCCGCCCTTGATCCACTGGGGCGCGCGGATGGACCCCTGACGCGCTCTGCCCGTGCCCTTCTGACGCCAAGGCTTTGCCCCGCCGCCGCGCACTTCCGTTCTCGTCAGCGTCGACTTCGTGCCCTGTCTCTGGTTGCAAAGGTAGGTAACGACTGCCTGATGGATGAGCGGTTCGTTGTATTCTGCTCCGAATACCTTGTCCGAAAGCTCAATCTCGCCGACCTCGGCGCCTTTCATATTATATACTTTTAAGTTAGCCATTTCCGTACTCCTTATTTACTCTTGACGCTCGCGGAAATCGTGATAACGCCGCCCTTATTTCCGGGAATCGCGCCCTTGATGAGGATTGCGTTTCTCGCCGCATCCACCTTGACGACCTCGAGGTTCTGAACGGTAACACGCTCAACACCGTATTGTCCTGCGAGATGCTTGTGCTTGAACACGCGGGAAGGCGTGCTGTTCGCGCCCATGGAACCGGGTTCGCGGTGTACGGGACCTACGCCGTGCGTTTCTTTCAGACGATGCTGATTCCATCTCTTGATAACGCCCGTATACCCGTGCCCTTTGGTGATGCCCGCAACGTCGACTTTGTCGCCCGCCGCAAACACGTCCGCCTTGACCTCGTCGCCGACCTTGTAGCCCGCAACGTCGTCCGCGCGCACCTCTTTGAGCACCTTGCAGGGCGTAACGCCCGCTTTCTTGAACTGACCGAGGTCGGGCTTGTTGAATTTCCTTTCCGACTTCTTCTCGTCGCTCACGCGGTCAAAGCCGAGCTTCAGCGCGGTGTAACCGTCGCTCTCCTTCGTCTTGACCTGCACGACGGGGCAGGGACCTGCCTCCACTACCGTTACGGGAATCACCTTCCCGTCTTCTGCAAAGATTTGGGTCATACCCACTTTGCGACCGATGATTGCTTTAATCACTGTTAAAGTTCACTCCTTATTATAAATATTGTAAATACCTGCTTTAAGCGAAGTATTCTTAACCGAGTTTTACTTTGATATCTACGCCCGCGGGAAGATGGATGCTATCCAGAAGCTTTGCGTTCGGGGAATAGATGTCGATGATTCTTTTGTGCGTTCTCAATTCGAATTGCTCGCGCGAATCCTTATATTTATGCGGGCAACGGAGAATGGTAACGACTTCCTTTTCGGTGGGAAGGGGCACGGGACCGGAAATCTTCGCTCCGCCCTTCTGCATCGTTTCCACGATCCGTTCCGCAGCCTGATCCACCAACTCGTGGTCGTAAGCCGATAACTTGATTCTGATTTTCTGACCTGCCATTTTAGTACTCCTTTTTATTTCCCTTACTGAATTACTCTGTGTCAACGCGTCCGTGCGTATCGAGGTTTCGCTATTTAAAAAACACGCGTCATTTTTGCGTGCTTTCACGCAAAAGCCTCGGTAAGTCGCAGGAGTCCCGCCCCCGCACTTGTCAGCGAAAATTATCTGCCGAGGGGCTTTCCGCCTCGATTTTTCAGTAACTTCCCGCCTCAACCCAATACGACGAACACAGCAAAATATGCCTATCTGATAACACAGGCTTTTATATATTAGCAGTTTTGTCCATTTATGTCAAACGAATTAACGAACTTTTTTCGGCTTTTTTGCATATTTTTTCGTTTTTTTTCCGATTTCAGGCATATTTTCCGAACCGCCGCTTTTTCTTTACCCGATCCCCTCCCTACGCAATCAAATAATCGTGCCGCAGAGTATCTTGTTATAGGGATTTTTTCGCAGACAAACAAACGGCACACCCCTTCGTTTACGAAGTATAGTGCGCTTTACTTTTTTCATATCGGAAAAGCAAATCCCTTTTTTCGGTATCAAGCGACATATCTCTGAATTTCCCGTCGCTCTTACTCATCAAACCGCCGCCGCAAAAATCATACGTAAAAACTGCGTATCCCAAACGCGCCGAATATTCGGCGTACGATTTTAATCGTTTTTGATTTGCCATAAATCCATGGCTTAATATTACGGGGATACCGTTACCCTTATCTATACGGTACTCGTATCCGCCGATTGTGAATTGTCCGTTTTTACATGAAAAATAGTTCTTCTTCATTTATTATGTTCCTCGGAATTACCGTTTAGCGTAATTGCATTATATCAAAACAAAATAAAAAGCAAGAACTGTTTGATATTCTTGCTTTTCTCTCTATGAAATACACCGCGAAGCGCGCCGGCAGTTCCCCAAGTGGATGTTTCGATATTGTCTACGATCCCCCACTTCCTGCCTGTAACCGCATCCTCGCCGTAGACCTGCTCGGTAACGGAATTGTACTTTCCGAGCGCCTCTCCCCCGCTCACAGTATTCACGTTACGGTCGCCGCAGTCTACGAAATACGCCACGTTATTTACGGTAAGCTTCGGAATAGATATATCCGCACAGTCTTGCGGACTCCGCACCGCCTACGCCCGAGAAGGTAACGGGAATAACGGTTGCGCTTCGGTTGCCGCTGCCGTCGTCGTAGGTTACCGTCTGCGCCGAAGCCGTAACCGCCGCAGGAAAATTGACGTACACAGAATAAGTTTCCTGCGCGCCCGTATAGTTCAGCGTTGCCGAATACAGCTGCGTATTGCCCGATTTTACGAGTATACTCTTGCCGTTGTCCGCCTTGGCAAAGGTCAGCCCGAGGCGGTTCTGCGTGTTTTTATCCACCTTCATGCGGTAGGCAAACGACCCGCCCGCATTCGCCTTGCGGTAAGTGCCCAACCCCGCAACGTTCTGCTCGTTTACCGTGTTCGTCTCCCGCATGGCGTGCAGGGCGTCGTTTTCATACTGTCCGTACCCCGGTTGAACGGTGTCCTGCCGCGCCCAAACCGTTTCGGGAATTTCCTCCTTTACCTCTTCCGCCGTAAATTCGAAGTAAATGCCGTACCGCTGCGTATGCTGGCGGAAATGATAGGAATAGGTGAGCATGCCGCCGTTATGGACAAGCGTAAATTTGTTATCCGCACCCTTCGTCATTGCGCGGTCGATCCCTTCCGTAAACGCCGCCACACTGTCGGCATTGACGACAATCGTCCTGTCGCCGATTTTGTCGGAGGGCACGGTAACGCTGACGCCCGTCGTGCCCGTCGTCATGTTTTCGGTGCCAAGCTCCGCCGAAAGCACGTAAGGGCCGTAAAGGAAACCGTAGACGTTTTCTCCGTCGGGCAGATTGTAAGCTTTGACCCTCTTTTCCAAGTTCACCTTGATAACGTCGCCCTTTTTCACCTCTACCGAAACGAATCCGTCGCCCTCGCCTACGGTTACGGCATTCTTGTTTACCGTTACCCCGAACGTATCCGACCAGTACGGACGGTGCAGGCGCAGAATCGTTTTCCCTGCGTTTACGGTGATTTCCGCCGTGTCCGAATTTTCCAGATCGGCGTTCATTGTGAGCGAAACGCCGTCCGTCTGATATTCGGACGCAAGATACATGGAGACGTAGGTTGCGTTGCCCGCCGCGTAATAGACGCTGTCGCCAAGCTTGGTAAAGCTCTCCATGCCGCTGCCCGTACAGCACCAGAAATGGTTCTCCTCGGACGAATAAACTTTAAAATAACCCGTCGCCATGGGCTGAAAATAGGTCGTCATTCCCGTATCGGGGTTCTGCGACGAGAGAATGGCGTTATAATAAGTATTCTCGTAATAGTCGAGATACTTCTTTTTTCCCGTAACCGTAAACAGCGTACGCGAGAGCTTTAACATATTATAGGTGTTGCAGGTCTCGCAGTTGGCGTTCGTTCGCTCGCCGTTTAAGACGTCGTCCTTTCCGAAGTGCTCCCACTCCGAATTGCCGCCCGTCAGATACGTATGGCGGTCGATGACGTACTGCCAGAACGTTTCCGCAACTTCGAGATAGACTTCCGCGTCGACGGTCTCTCCGCCCACCGTCCTGCCGTTGCAGGTTACATAGCGGTTGAGCGCACCGAGTATTTTGGGAATGGTCGTATTCGCGTGCAACCCGTCGAGATAGTTCTTCGGCGCGTCGAGGACTTTGCCGAACAGCGCTTCCTCATCGAATTTATTCGCCGCCGCCGCGTACTTTTCCTCTCCCGTCAGCGCAAACAAATCGTACATACAGGCGTTCATTCCGCCGTATTCCGCTTTCAGCGTTCTCAGTTGCGTAACGCGGTCCCACTTGGAAACGCGGTCGTATACCCAATCGCCGAGCGCAAGCACGACCTCTTTTGCCGTCGCGTCGCCCGCGAGCGTCGCGCAATCGTAAAGCCCCGCAATAATTTTGTGCATCGTATACCAGGGCACCCACGCATCCGTCGTAAACCCGTTGCCCGTGCGTTCCACGAAGTCAAACTGATATTCGTAGTTGTCCGTCTTTCCCGTTGCCGTGAGCGACGCACCCCAGAGAAAGCCCGCCTTCGAGCCCGCGGCGGCGGCATTGTCCTGACAAGACTTCAATTCCGCCGTTAGGTAGCGGATGCGTTCGAGAATCTCCCGCTTTTCCTCTTGAGCCGTGTTGGCGCTCGCATACGCCTGCGCCAGTGCGGAGAGGTAGTGCCCCATGATATGACCGCCGATCAGTCCGCCCTCCCACTGCTGCAAGCCGCCTCTGTTCTTTACGCCGTAGGAAAAATCCGTCTTGGGCGTCAGCTCGGCGTTGACGTAAAAGAAGTAAAGCAGCTTGTCGGCGTCGAGCGACAGCAGGTAGCCGATCTCCTTGTTCATCGCGTTCACGATGTACGCATCGTTGATTTTTACTTCGCCGAGCCGCGTAAACGCTATCGGCGCGGAATCCTTCGCGTTTGTCTGTTTCACGTCCTTCCCTCCCTTGCCCGCACAAGCTGTCAGCGCGCCCGTCGCAACGGGTACGCAAAGTAAGGCGGTTTAAGCCGCTCCAACCGGCTTTTTTGCAAATTTTTTCATTTTTCTCCCCCATTTTTCCTTGAAATCTTGCATTGAGACTTCAACTGTGATATTATTATGACATCGGAAGGAAATATTTGCAATCTCATAAAGAAATATAAACATATCAAAAGGTAAGATTATGTTGCATTTTCACTTGCAATCGCCCGTGGAGCCCGTGCTGTTCGGCGAGTTCGTCTCTCCCGAACGGGGCTGGAAGCACCTGACGCGCGTACTTTACGAGTACGAAATGATGATCGTAACGGAAGGCGTGCTGTGGATCGCGGACGAAAACGAGGAGTATGAAGTACGGGCGGGAGAATACCTCGTTATGCCGCCTACCCGCCGGCAGCACGGCACCCGCGAATGCCGCTGCAAGTTCTATTGGCTGCACTTCCGCGCGGACGCCCTGCCCGCGTCGTTTTCCCTGCCCGCCAAAGGCGCATACCGCGACGGGGAACGGATCCGCGCCTTTTTCGAACTGCTGTCCGAAGCGGATTCGGAAGAGCAAGGCGGAATCCGCGCGCGCTACCTTGCCACGGAAATTCTGTTGGAACTCGGCTGCAGGAAGGAGGACACAAAAGAAAAAAGCGCCCGCGAGGCGCTTTGCGACAAAGTGAAAAACTACGTATGGTGGCATCGGTTTTCTCAGATGCGCATCGCGGAGATGGCACGCGAGCTTGGGTATCACGAAAAGTATCTGTCGGCGGTGTTCCATCAGACGGAGGGCGTAACGCTGAAAAAGTACGTTACGCAGACGCGGCTGAAAGAGGCGAAGCGGCTGCTCGCGGAAACACGGTACACGGCAAAGGAGGTCGCCGATTACCTGAATTTCGAAAGCCCGCATAACTTTTCGCGGTGCTTCAAAAACGAAACGGGCATCACTCCTACGCAATACCGCAACCATGCCAAAAAAGAAGCAACGCCCCTCACGGCATTTTAAATTCCGCGTGCAGAAGCTTTCCCGCAAAGGTCAAATCCATTAAAATCGTGCCGCGATCTACGGGAAAGGTACGGCTGACGGTTCGCAATCCCGCCTTGGCGGAAAGCGTCAACTCCTTTCCGTCGTCGGACATCGCGTATTCCCCCTCGTACGCGCCCTCCCGTTTTTCGGCATCGCGGTACGAGAGCACGAACGACCCGCCGTACTTTAAAGTAAGCTTGATATAGTCGAATTTATCGACCTGTTCTTCGCCGCCGAAGATGAGTTTTTCACATTGATACTCCCCGACGTAGGGCTTGGAAAGCTGCGGTAGCGAACCCATGTTTTCCACCTTTTCGCATCCGCAGAGCAAGCAAAACGCAACGACAAGCATGACCGTTACGCCGAAAATAAAGTTCTTTTTACGCATGACCACAGTATCGGCGGTTTTTGCTTTTTTATGCCGGCAAACTGCCCCGCCGTTACGCGGGCAGTTTAACGCACGAAAAAAGAACGGGTACAAAACCCGCTCTTTTCTTTACATAACATATTTATGCGATTACTTCCCGAAATACCGTTTCAGCATACCCTTGAACCCTGCGCCGTGCCGCGCTTCGTCCTTTGCCATTTCGTGCACGGTGTCGTGAATCGCATCGTAGCCAAGCTCCTTCGCGCGCTTGGCAAGCTTCAGCTTTCCTTCGCAGGCGCCCGTTTCCGCCGCCGCGCGAAGCTCCAGATTCTTCTTGGTGCTGTTCGTTACCACTTCGCCCAAAAGCTCCGCAAATTTGCTTGCGTGCTCCGCTTCCTCGTAAGCGTAACGCTTGTAAGCCTCCGCGATTTCGGGATAACCCTCGCGTTCCGCAACGCGCGCCATCGCAAGATACATACCCACTTCGGTGCACTCGCCCGCGAAATTTGCGCGCAGACCTTCCATGACCTCCGCGTCCTCCACCTTGCCGTCGCCCACGTGGTGCTCGCACGCAAAAGCCGCTTCCTCAACCGGAACGAACTTCTTCGCCTTACAAACGGGGCAAACCTCTACGCCGTCCTCTACGATTTCACCGCATACTGCACATCTTTTCATGTTAGCCATCTCCTTGTTATAAAACTTGACCTCATTGTATCATAATTAAGACTGAATGTCAATAATAAAACGGAAAATTTATGCGTTCGAGAGAATTTTTTCCAGCTCTTCGAACGAACGGGCAAACCGCGTTGCGCCCGCCTCACGCAGCTCCTCTTCGCTGCGGTATCCCCACAGCGTAGATACCCCGAACATGCCCGCATTGATCGCCGTTCTCGCATCCGTCTCGCCGTCGCCGACGAAAGCGCACTCTCCCACGGGCACGCGCATGGTAAGCGCGGCGTATAAAGCAAGCGAAGGGTCCGGCTTGCACGGAAACGCGCCGCTGTGTCCGCTATAAAAGGAAAGCGGAACATCCCCAAAAAACTTTTTGATACAGCCCTCGGTTGCATCCTGCGGTTTGTTGGTAACGATCGCTATTTTCACGCCTCTGTCGAGATAGCGCTTTAAAGCCTCTTTTTCCCCGTCGAACAGGCGGGTGCAGGAATTGTCGTTTTCGGCGTACAGCTTGGAGAACTCGGCGAACACCTCGTCGAAGTATTCGGCGTTCTCGGGAAGCGCGCGCTGTACGAGCGCCTCCGCGCCGTCGCCGATACACCGTTTCGTCCGCTCCCCGTCGATCGCGGGATAGCCGTATTTTGCAAGCGCCGTGTTTAAGTGGCGGCGTATGTCGGGCAACGTATCGAGCAGCGTTCCGTCCAAATCAAATAGTATCGCTTTTATCATATTACTCCTTTCGCTTTACATCTTTTCGGGAACGCCGATCCCGAGCAAAGCCAGCGCGTTGGTAAGCGCGGTCAGCGCGGCTTTCGTCAGGTTCAGACGGAACGCTCTTTCCCGCTCCTCCGCCTTCAACACGGGGCACTCGAAATAGAATTTATTAAACTTCTGCGCCGTATCCACGCAGAAACGCGCAACGTAGCAGGGCTCGTAATTTTCCGCTGCCGAACGCACCGCATCGGGAAAGCTTTCAATCGCCTTCAACAGCTCGAACTCCTGCGCGTTGGGCTCGTAGCATTCGTCCGTCTCTGCAAGCGGCTTCGTCTCCTCGCTCGCCCTGGCAATAACGGACGCGGCTCGGGCGCAGGTATACTGAACGTATACGCTCGTCTCGCCGTCGAAATTCAACGCCTTGTCGTAGGAGAACACGATATCCTTGATTTTATTGTTATACAGCGCGCCGAACACTACCGCCCCGACGCCCACTTTTTCGGCGACGTCCTCTTTATTTTCGAGGGAAGGATTCTTTTCGTTGATGACTGCGTACGCCTTTTCGACGCTCTTTTTTATAACCTCTTCCAGCCAGACGACCTTGCCGTTTCGCGTAGACATCGCGCCGTCCTCAAGCGACACCATGCCGTAGGCAACGTGAACGAGATCCTTCGCCCAATCCTTGCCCATAAGCTCCAACACCTTGAACACTTGCTTGAAGTGCAGGTTCTGCTGATATGCGACCACGTACAGACACTTATCAAAATCGTAAGTATTCTTGCGGTAAACGGCAGCCGCCAAATCGCGCGTCGCGTAGAGCGACGCGCCGTCCGAACGCAGGATCAGGCAGGGCGGCATTCCGTACGCTTCGAGATCGACGACCTTAGCCCCTTCGCTCTCCTTCAACAGCCCCTTTGCGTTCAATTCATCCACCACGGGCTGCATTTTATCGGTATAAAACCGCTCGCCCGCGTAGCTGTCGAATTTAATATTCAGCCGCTCGTAAATTTTCTCCACATAGGCGAGCGTCAAGGACTTGAACCACTCGAAAAGGTCGTTCGCCTCCCTGTCCCCGCTCTCGATCAGGCGGAAATACTCGCGCGCTTCCGCCTCCATTTCCTCCGTGGCTTCCCTGTTGAAGCGAACGTATAAATCGTTTACGGCGTGGATTCCGCCCTTCTCCACCTCTTCGCGGTTTCCCCAATGCTTATACGCGCAGATAAGCTTACCGAACTGCGTGCCGTAGTCTCCGAGATGGTTGATGCCCACCGCTTTATACCCGAGAAAGTTGAAAATGCGGTACAGCGCGCCGCCCAGAACGGTGGTGGACAGATGCCCGATATGAAAAGGCTTTGCGATGTTCACCGACGAATAGTCGATGCAGACCGTCTTGCCCGCGCCGAGGTCGGACGAGCCGTACCTCTCCTTTTGCGCACGCACGCTTTCCAGCGTCTCGCGCGCAAACGACTTTTTGTCGATTTTGAAATTGAGATAACCGTTGACCGCCGCAACCTCGGCAACCGCGCCGCCGACGGGAAACTTCTCTTTCAGCTCCTCCGCAATCGCGGCGGGACTCTTGTGCATCACCTTTGCAAGACGGAAACAGGGCAGAGCAAAGTCGCCCAGCGAGGTGTCGGGCGGCACCGCGATCTGTCCCGCGATTTCTTCCGCGCCCAAACCTTCGATCGTCAACCGATCCGCAATGTATTTTTTGTAATCCATAAATTGCTCCCAACGTTTTTCGGAAATTATTCTAACACATTTTTCCTTTTACGGCAAGCGAAAGACTTGCTCTATCGCTTAAATTATTATATAATATCGTTAGTTTAATTCAGGAGCAAGATATGAAACTCGGTGTCGTAGGTCTGCCCAACGTCGGCAAATCCACTCTCTTCAATGCAATTACGCACGCAGGCGCGGAAGCGGCAAACTACCCCTTCTGCACCATCGAGCCCAACGTGGGCGTCGTGGCGGTGCCCGACGAACGGCTGGACAAACTCGCAGCCCTATATAACAGCAAAAAGGTTACGCCCGCCGTCATCGAATTCGTCGACATCGCGGGGCTCGTAAAGGGCGCAAGCCGCGGCGAAGGATTGGGTAATAAATTCCTTTCCCATATCCGCGAGGTGGACGCCATCGTACACGTGGTGCGCTGCTTCGAGGACGAAAACGTAACCCACGTCGAAAATTCCGTCGATCCCGTGCGCGACATCGAAACGATCAATCTCGAGCTTATTCTTTCGGATATCGAAGCGGTGGAAAAACGCATGGACCGCATGAAGAGCGCGGCGCGCGGCGACAAGACCGCCGCGGCGGAATACGCGTTTTTACAGAAGCTGCACGAACATTTACAGACGGAACGCCCCGCTTATTCTCTTTCCGTTACCGAAGAGGAAAAAGCGATGCTCGACAACGCGTTCCTGCTCTCGTCCAAGCCTGTCATCTACTGCGCGAACGTTTCGGAAGCGGACATGGGTAAGGACGAGAACGAAATCCCCCTCGTCGTCAAAGTAAAGGAATACGCCCGGGCGCACGGCGCGGGCGTAGTTGCCATTTCCGCCAAAACGGAAGAAGAGCTTTCGCAGATGGAAGGCGAGGACAGAGCGCTGTTCCTCGAAGAATTCGGACTGAAAGAAAGCGGACTTGACAAGCTCGTCAAAGCGTCTTACGCCCTTCTCGGCTTGATTTCCTACCTCACCGCGGGCGAAAAGGAAACGCGCGCCTGGACGATCGTCAAGGGCACGAAAGCACCGCAAGCGGCGGGAAAAATCCACACGGATTTCGAAAAAGGATTTATCCGCGCCGAAGTCGTGGAATGGCAGACGCTATTGGAATTCGGCGGCTTGACGGGCGCGCGAGAAAAGGGAAAGGTCCGCTCCGAAGGCAAGGACTACGTAATGAAAGACGGCGACGTCGTTTTATTCCGATTCAACGTGTAAAGATTCATATAGAGGACGTCGCCGGAGTTATGAAATCCCGAGTTCGGGAATCGAATACGTTAGAACAAATTTATTCCGGACAACTTTAACCGTTCCGCAGGGTGAGTTTGGGCGGGAGAACAGAAAAAGGCAACGAGCGTAAACTCATTGCCTTTTTTCTTATTGGTATGCGACGAAGCCCGCGACGCCGTTCACGAAAACAGATTCCGCTTTTCGGCGTTCCAACTCTTTCGCATTTGGTTGAGGTGACGGGACTTGAACCCACGACCTCTTGGTCCCTAACCAAGCGCGCTACCAAACTGCGCTACACCTCAATAACCAAATCGCACACTGCACTCAACCGTTCCGCCAACACCGATGTGAATGAAAGCATATCTTATTATATCGAAAATAAAAATTGTGTCAAGTAATTTTCCGCACGAATTGCAAATTTTTTGGCAAACGAAAAAATTGCATCCCTTACGAGCGCAATTTTACGGTCTTGGCTCCACAAGAGGGATATTTACTTTATATAGCAGTTTCAATAAGAGATAAACGTGGTACATAAGAATAAATACAATTTGGAGAAAATAAATGAAAGCAGGCGAAAAATTTGACGTAAGTACGCACTCCGAATTACTGAACGGAATCCTCGGTACCGATTACAAGGGCTATCAATACGGTATCTGCAAAGTTTCGGACGACAGTTATATCTGGATGGTTTCGCTTGACGGAGTCAAGAGATACGGCTGGGTTCATACCTTTCTCGGCGATACCGTTACCGAGGACTACGTAGACGGAGAGCCCTATCCGAAAAACGTCAGCACGGGACTCAATTACAAGAAAAGGCTTGTATTCGATAAGGTGAGAAAAGACGGAAAAATCTTATATTTCGTATTCCGCGGCGTGTACGAATTGACGAACAAAGGCACTTACACCCACAGAATTCTCGAAAAAGTTTCCGACGAAACGGACTTGATTTAAACGATTTGTTAATATCCGCCCCGCACGCTTAGCGTGCGGGGCGGAAGCGTTTCATTCAATGCCCGAAACGCCTTTTCCGTTTCGTCCGTTCTTGGGACGGCAGGCTCCGCTTCTCGGAATTTACGTCGATGGCGTACCGCCGTAGTCCATTCTGCCCGCGCCGCAAAAAATATACGGGCTTTGCCGTCGTTCAATCCCCGTAAGTCGGGTCTTATCGAGGGCGCGTCGCGAAGTACTCCGTCTTTTTTGGAGATACCCCTCTTTCTATTTTAAAAAAATGCCCTGCATTCGACGGAATGCGGGCACGTCATTTTCCGAGAATCCGAGACGGACCTGTAAGCCGGGTTCTGTCGAGTGCGGTCATTTATCTACGCCTGCCGTCGCCGACAGGCTCCAGCGTTATTCACGGCTGTGTTCGGACGGGCAATCCTGTATGAACACAGCCCAAACTTGCATCGGACGGGGTTTACACGGCACGGGGCGTTACCGTCCCGTCGGTGAGCTCTTACCTCCCCTTTTCACCCTTACCTCTTCCCCAAAAAAATAGAGAGAGGCGGTTATTTTCTGTTGCACTTTCCTTAGAGTCGCCCCCACCTGACGTTATCAGGCGTCCTGCCCTGCGATGCCCGGACTTTCCTCGTCGTACTCTCAGGCACGCCGCAACCGCACAGTCCGCTCGGATCGCAATAATTATAACACAAATTTTAAAAAAAAGCTTGAAATTTATATGCGAAATATGATAAAATATAGGAAATTCAATCGTAAAGGGACTTTTTATGAAAAAGACAAAAATCGTATGCACGCTCGGACCCGCTTCCGAAACGGAAGAAATCATCTCCGCTATGGCGGATGCAGGCATGAACGTTGCCCGCATCAACTTTTCGCACGGCACGCACGAAGACCATGCACAAAAAATCGAAACGGTAAAACGCGTGCGCGAATCCAAAAATATTCCCCTGCCCATCATGCTCGACACGAAGGGACCCGAATTCAGGATCGGCATATTTAAAGACGGAAAGATCGCGCTGCGCGACGGCGACGACTTCACTTTCACTTCCGAGGACGTCGAGGGCGATCAGACGAAGGTTTCCGTTTCCTACAAAAAAATCTGTTCGACAATGAATCCGGGCGATAAAATTTTACTCAACAACGGGTTAATGGTGTTTGAGGTCGTCTCCGTAAAAAAGCCGTGCGTCAACTGCAAGGTCGTCATCGGAGGCGAGCTTTCCAGCAGGAAAAGCATGTTCTTCCCCGAAAAGCAGCTCGACCTCGTGTACCTCTCCGAACAGGACAAAAAAGATCTCCTCTTCGGCATTCGGCACGGCGTGGACTTTGTAGCGTGCTCCTTCGTATCCAAGGCGCAGGATATTCTCGACGTCAGAAAATTTTTGCATGACAACGGATCGGACGACATCGACCTGATCGCAAAAATCGAAAACCGCGCGGGCGTGAACAATCTCGACGAAATTTTAAACGTCTCCGACGGGATCATGATAGGACGCGGCGACATGGGCGTGGAAATCCCCTACGAGGAACTGCCCGACATTCAAAAGACGATCATCAACGCCTGCCGTATCGCAGGCAAGCGCTGCATTACGGCAACGGAAATGCTGGAATCCATGATAAAGAACCCCCGCCCCACGCGTGCGGAAATTTCGGACGTTGCGAACGCCGTATACGACGGGTCGAGCGCAATTATGCTCTCGGGCGAAACGGCGGCGGGCGCATACCCCGTACAGTCTGTTGCGGCAATGGCGCGCATAGCGCGGCAAGCGGAAACGAAATCGCAGTTCATTCAGGCGGTGGACGAGGAAGAATATCTGATCCGCGGACTGTCGGACGCACTTTCCCATTCCGCATGTCTGTTGGCGCGCGACGTCAAAGCGAAGGCCATCGTTGTATGCACGCGCACGGGCGGCACGGCAAAAATGGTTTCCCGCTTCCGCCCCATGATCGATATTATCGGCATGACCACCGATCCCCGTTCCTATCAAAAGCTTGCACTGAGCTGGGGCGTAGTGCCCGTGCTGAGCGAGGAATTCAACTCGGTTGACGTTCTCTTCCATTTTGCGAAGTGCGCAGCGCGCGATTCGGGACTTGTGCAAAAGGGCGACACGATCGTGATTACGGGCGGCACCCCCAACGGCAAGAGCGGTAATTCCAACCTTATCAACATCGAAACGGTGTAAACTGCGTTGCAACCGCCGCCCTTCACGGGCGGCGGTTTTCTTTTGCCCCCCCTTTCGTCTGAAAACGACAAGAGAGAACTCCCCCGAAAGCGTGTATTTTATAGGAAATTCGGAAAAAAAGAAATTTAATATGAATGCAACGATTTAGGGAAAGTCAAAGAATACGGGATTTGGTTATTCCATATCCTGTTTTTCTACGATATAATGTCTTGTAAGCGTTTCAAAAAGATTTCTGCACACTTGGGAAACACTTGATATTTCTTCCACGCAATATCAAGGTGGGATATCAGTTCGGGGTAGAGCGGTCTGAAACATAAAGAAGAATTGCCCGACGTGTTGATCAATCTGTCTAAACTTACAGCATAGCCGATCCCTTGCTCAACGAGAATGGACGCATTCCGATTTTTTATCTCAATTTATCCAAAAAGTCCTGATTTTGAACGGAGTTTTCGACCCCGTTCTTATTTTTTCGTCAAAAAAAACCCGTATGCGCAACGCCGCATACGTTATAATATCATTGATTTTTTCATCGAGGTAACCGACTATGGCAGACACCCTACTTTTAGACAGACGCACGCAGGATATGGTGGAAAGCTACGTTCCCGAAGGGGATACGCTGCTTTCGCTCGTACGCTTCTTTTCGGTATTTTCGGACAATACGCGGCTGCGCATTTTATCCGCGCTTGCCATTTCCGAAATGTGCGTAACCGACATTTCGCGCGTGTTGGGAATTAACCAGACAACGGTATCGCACCAACTGCGTTCTTTAAAAGACGCGGGGCTTGTTTCCTGCGACCGCCACGGAAAAGTCATTTTTTATTCCTTAAAAAGTGAAATCGTAAACGACGTGCTGTTAAAGGGCGTTGAATTTTTAGGGTATTGATTTTACCCTGTCATTCCGAGGCGCAACCGAGGAATCTTTTTGCGCTTTGCGCAAAACTTTAAGATTCTTGCTCCACTTCGTTCCGCTTAGAATGACGAGAGGCACTGCCCGCCCCCCAACAAGAATGCGCCTCCCCTCAAACAGGAAGGCGCATTCTTTACAACGCAGCTCACTTTACTTGCGCAGTGTAGCCCGCCGCTTCGATTGCCGCGATCAAAGCCGCGTTCTCCGCTTCGCCCGACAGCGTTACGACCGCGCGCTTCTTCTTTAAATCCACGTCCGCGCAAGCAACGCCGTCCACCGCTTCCAGCGCGTCCTTTACGTGCTTTACGCAGTGCATACACATCATGCCTTCCACTTTCAGTTCAACCTTCATGTTATTCACCTCTTTTATTTTCTCCTTCCTTAAAAACCGTGTCAGACGCAACGCGTTGCCCACCACGAACAGCGACGACAAACTCATGCACGCCGACGCGATCATAGGGTTCAGCGCAAACCCGAGCGCCGCAAAGCACCCCGCCGCAACGGGTATCCCGATGCAGTTATAAAAGAACGCCCAGAACAGGTTCTGTTTGATAATGCGCATCGTCTTACGGCTGAGTGCGATCGCCTTACCGACGCCGTTCAAATCTCCGCCGACGAGCACCGCATCCGCGCTCTCGATGGCGACGTCCGTGCCGTTACCGATGGCAAAGCCCACGTCCGCACCCTTTAACGCAGGCGCGTCGTTAATGCCGTCGCCCACCATGGCAACGCCGCCGCTCCTGCCCAACCGCGCTTTTTCCTCGGTTACCGCCGAAAGCTTTTCTTCGGGCAACACCTGAGCAATCACGCGCTCTACGCCCGCCTCCGCCGCGATATGCTTTGCGCACGCCTCGTTGTCGCCCGTAACCATTACCACCGACTGACCCGCCTGCTTCAACGCCGCAACCGCCGCCTTGCTGCTTTCCTTTAACGTGTCCGCAAGCGCGAACACCGCCGCCACCTCTTTTTCGCACACGAGATACAGCACCGTTTTTCCCTCGGACGAAAGGCTTGACGCGCAATCCCTCCACGCCGTGCTCTCCGCGCCCGCATACGAAACGATTTTTTCATTTCCGAGATAGCACACTCTGCCGTTTACCTCGCCGCGCGCGCCCATCCCCGCAAGATACTCCACGTTCCGCGCCTCGTAGCCCTCCGCGCAGAATCCGACGATGCACTGCGCCAAGGGGTGGTTCAGCTTACTTTCGAGCGCGTAAGCAATGCGTTTTGCCTCCGCCTCGTCCGCGCTCTCGAAGTACACGACGCGCGGCTTGCCCTCGGTCAGCGTTGCCGTTTTGTCGAGCAGCACGCTCCTTACGCTTGCCGTGCGCTGAATGGCTTCGGCGTTCTTAAACAGAATGCCCATGGACGCGCCCCGCCCCGAAGCCGCCATTACCGCCACGGGCGTTGCCAGCCCCAGCGCGCACGGGCAGGAAATAACGACGACGCTGACCGCGTAATTGAACGCCGAATACACGTCGTGCGAAACGAGCAACCATACGGCAAGAGTTACGAGCGCGATCGCAAGCACCACGGGCACGAATACCGCAGACACCCTGTCCGCAGCCTTCTGTATGGGCGCCTTGCTTGCGCCTGCCTCGCGCACCATACGGATGATGCCCGAAAGCAGGGTATCCTCGCCCACCTTCTCCGCGCGAACCTTAATATATCCGCTCGTTACGATGGACGCGCTGACCGCCTTCTGCCCCGCCGACAGCTCTACGGGCAGGCTCTCGCCCGTGATCGCCGACTCGTCCGCGAAGGCGTGCCCCTCCACGATTTCGCCGTCCGCCGCCACCGATTCCCCTTGCTTTACGACGATGATATCGCCCGCCTCCACTTCGGAAAGGGATACGCGCTCCGCCGTCCCGTTCCTCTCCACCGTTACGGTGTCCGGCGCAAGGGACACCAGCTTTTCTATCTCCCGTCCCGTCTTTGCCTTACTCTTGTCCTCCAACCACTTGCCGAGCGTAACGAGGGTAACGATCATCGCCGCCGACTCGAAAAACAGATGCCCGTGCGTACCCATTGCCGCCACGACGATACTGTATATATAGGAAACGCTCGCACCCAGAGTTACGAGAGTATCCATATTCGGCACGCCCTTGATAACGGCGCGCAAGCCGCTCGTAAAATACCGATAGTTCAGCGCGAGCACCGCCGTCGTCAGCGCAAGCTGCACGCCGGTATTCCACCACCCGTGCGGCACGATCGCAGGACTTATCATGTGCCCCATCGAAAAGTACATTTCCACGATCAAAAGGGCGAGCGACACGAAGAACCGCACGGGAAAGGGAATGCCCCGCTTCTTTTTTTCGGGCGTCTTGCCGAAATCGTACGCGCCGTAGCCGAGCGATTCCACCGCCTTTTTTATCTGTTCTTCATTCAGCTTGCCGTCGTCGAACTCCGCCTCCATGCTCGCGCCCATCAAGGACACCGTGCAGGAGGATACCCCGTCGAGCTTTTTTACGGTGCGTTCGATCCCTGCAGCGCACGCCGCACAGGTCATGCCCGTAACGGAAAATTTCTTTCTCATATCAGTTTAACTTTTTGGCGAGTTCCACCGTCTCCTTTACGATATTTTCGTCGCCGCGTCTGATTTGCTCCGCCACGCAAGTGGCAAGATGCTCCTCGAAAATCAGATAGCCCAACGAGCGCAACGCGCTTTCCGCCGCCGTGATCTGAATAAGCACGTCGCCGCAATAGCGGTTCTCTTCAAGCATATTCGCGATTCCCTCGACCTGCCCCTTGATGCGGTTGATACGGCTTATCAGGCTCCTCGTCTCCTCCTTGCCGCGCGGCGTTTCCCTGTATTTTTTGCAATTTTCACAGCTTTCCATACCCGTTTCTCCTTTTGTGTCTATATTTTAAAGATTCTTCGCTTCCCTTCGCCCCCGCTCCGAACAACAAGAGGCACCGTTCCCCCGCCGACGATTATATTATATACCCCATACGGGTATTTGCCAAGCATTTTTTGCACAATAAAAAAGAGCCGTTTTCACGGCTCGGTAATTTTCGTTTCCTTTTTCTTTTTTTTCGCAAACCACACGAAACAGAAGGAAGCGGCGAATCCTGCCAGAAGCAGCACGGCGGCAACCACCCAATACCACGGACTGTGCATGAGGGCGGAAAGGTGCTCGGCGTTTTCAAACGAAGCCGCCTCGCGCAGGGTGGAAACGAACACGGCGGGGATCGAACCCAAAATAAAGCCCAGAATCGCAAAGTGCGTGCCGCGCGGAGCGCGCTTTAAGCAGAACTTCATCAACACGGAGATGGCAAAAAATCCGACGATCACGCCCACGGCAAGGCAGGCGAGCACCGCAAAACAAACGCCTACGTTCTGTCCGTGCAGCAAATCAACCGTAATCAATTCCACAATCGAATTATAGTACCCAAAAATCAGCAATAACATCGAACCCGAAATCCCGGGCACGACGAGCGCGCACGAGCCGACCGCACCGATGACGATCAACAACAGGTATCCGCCGAAATGCAACGAAGTTAAATCGACCTTCCCCGCAAGCGGCAGAAAACAGAGCGCCGCCGCCGCAACGAGAGGGATCGCAAACGCCAGAATATGCTTCCAGCTCACCCTGCCCCCCTTCATCTTTTCGGTAACCGAAGGGATTCCGCCGAGCGCAAGCCCCACGAACAGCGACACCGTGGGAATGGGAAAATTCCTCAGCCCCAGCTGAATGGGATAGATGAGCGCGGCAATGCCGAGCAGCATTCCGATGAAAATGGGAAGCAACGTTAAAACGCTCTTTTTAAAATGCTTGAAAATATCGGCGATCGCGCCGACGAGCTTTTCGTAGATGCCGAGTATGGCGGCCACCGACCCGCCCGAAAACCCCGGAATGATAAACGCCACGCCGATTCCCACGCCGCGCAGGATATCCGTGAAAAAGGCGGCGACCTTCTTGCACTTCGCCTGCTTTTCCTCCTCTGCGCTCCCACGTGCGGACGGCTGCTGTTCCTGTTCTTCCATACCGTATAGTATATCATAGCGAAGTACGAAATACAACCCGATTGTGCAATAAATATGTAAAAAATTAAATGAAATCTTCGCGTTTCAGTCCGTCGCGCAGCTTTTCGAGCGCGCGCTTTTCGATGCGCGACACGTAGGAGCGGGAAATTTTCAGTTTCGCCGCCACCTCCCGCTGCGCGAGCGGCACGCCGCCGGCAAAGCCGTAGCGCATTCGGATAATGGTGTTTTCGCGCTCGTTCAGAAGCCGTCCGATCGCAACGAGGAATTTTTCCTGCATCATAGACTTTTCCACGTTGCCGAACACCTTATCCTCTTTTTCGAAGAGAAGGTCGATAAGCGTCAGCTCGTTTCCGTCCTTATCCGTGCCCACGGGGTCGGAAAGGGACACGTTGCCCTTGTGCTTTTTCCCCGCGCGTATGAGCATGAGAATTTCGTTTTCGATACACCGCGCCGTATACGTTGCAAGCCGCGTGCCGTGCCCCGCCTCGTACGTGTTGATCGCCTTGATCAGCCCGATGCTGCCCACCGAAAGCATATCGTCCGTTTCCGCAGCGCCGTTGTACTTTTTTACAACGTGCGCGACAAGACGCATATTGTGCTTTACAAGCATATCCTTGGCGTGCTTATCGCCCGCCTTGGCAAGCTTTATATAGCGCGTTTCCTCTTCGGCGGAGAGCGGCTTGGGATACGAGCTTCCGTCCGAGAACGAGCCCGTGAAAAAAAACAGCCGTCCGAGAACGGCAAGCAGCATATCGAACATCATGTTCACCTCATGTTAAAATATGCGCCGCAAGCTTTGTCCAATGACGAAACCTTCACAGAAAAATTTCCTGCGCGGGATACAGCCACACCGTGGCGTTTTTCCGTTCGAAGCTCTCGGGACTGCCGCACAGCAACGTTTTGCTTTCACCGCCGCGCACCACGTATAAATTGCCCGCACGCGCGGGAATTTTCAGCACCTGTCCCGCGCGAACCTCTTCCGTTAAACCGTTGGCAACCGCCAACACCCTTGCGGGAAACAGAAAGGTACGCGCGATTTCAGAAAGCGTCTGCCCCTTCTTTACCCGATAATAGCCGCACTCTTTTAAAAGAAGTTTCACACCGTTATCTTATGCGCCCACACATAAAAACGTGCCTTCCTCGAATAAAATAACCCATGCACAATCTGTTAAAAAACACTGCGCTCGTTACCCTGTTTACGGCGTTCGAGCATTTTCTCGGATTCCTCTACCGCATTATCCTCTCGCGTACGCTGGGTGCGGAGGGACTGGGCGTTTACCAAGCCGCGCTCGCGGTATTTTCCGTATTCCTGACGGCGGCTTCGAGCGGATTGCCCGTTACCCTTTCGCGTACGATCTCCAAGCACCGCGCAAACAACCTGACCAAGCGCGAACACGCCGCGGTTACCTCCGCCGTGCTCGTCTCGCTTGCGTTCAGCGTGCCCGCAACCGTTTTGCTTTTTATCTTCCGCACGCCGTTTACCAAAATTTTCGCCGACCCGCGCAGCGCCGATATTTTTTACATCTATCTCTTCGGGCTGTCGTTCACGTCGCTCTACACGGTGATCCGCGGCAGCTTCTGGGGAAACAAGCGCTTCTTCGCCTATTCGCTCATCGAGCTCGTGGAGGAAGTCTCCATGATCACTATCGGCGTCGTGCTCATTCTCGTCATTCCCACGGGCGTATCGCCCGTCAACAAAGCGGCGATCGCCCTGCTCGCATCGCACCTCCTCTCCTTCGCGCTTGCCCTCGTTTACTATTTTATCAAGGGCGGAAAATTCGCCCGCCCGAACGGCGAATTCCTGCCCATCGTCAAATCGTCGCTGCCCGTAACCGCCATGCGCACCTCTTCGTCGCTCATCAACTCGCTCATCTCCGTTATCTTCCCCCTGCGAATGCTCTCCGCCGGATTCTCCTCCGCCCGCGCCATGGGCGATTACGGCGTCGTCTACGGCATGGTGATGCCCGTGCTCATGATCCCCTCCACCCTCATCGGTTCGATCGCACTCGTGCTCGTTCCCGAGCTTTCGGAATGCTTCTATAAAAAACAGAAGGAAAAACTTGCGGGACTCGTAGAAAAGGCGCTGAACGTAACGCTGCTCGTTGCCGTCATGCTCGTTCCCCTCTTCTTCGTCTGCGGACAGAGCGTGGGCGTATTCCTCTTCTCCGACGCGACGAGCGGGAAAATGATAAGCGCCTGCGCCCTTATGCTCCTGCCCGTCAGCCTCACGATGATTTCCACAAGTATGCTCAATTCCATGGGCTGCGAAAAACAGACGCTCGTCTTTTTCCTTTTGGGCTCGGCGGCAATGCTCCTTTCCGTCTGGTTCCTGCCTAAGCTCCTCGGCAGCGGTGCGCTCCTCGTGGGCATGGCGCTCGACTATCTGCTCACCGCCGTCTGCTCGCTTGCGTTGCTCCTGAAAAAGACGGGAAAGATCCGCACGGGAAAATATTTTTTCAAACTTCTACTTGCGGCGCTTCCCGCCTTTGCGCTCGGATACGGACTGCGCACGCTGCTGATGCGCGTACTCGGTTATATTCCGGCGACGCTTATCGTGCTCGTCGTCATGTTGCTTACCGAGGGCGTCATGCTGAAAATATTAAAGCTGTTCGACGCGGTCGCCTTTGTCGGGAAATTTCTCCCCAAGCGGAAACGACGGCTCGGGCGAAAAAAAGTATCCGCCGAAAAATAAAGCCCCCCGAAATTCTTGCACTTCCGTTAAAATTATGCTACAATATGCGTAGTAACTTTTTCGGAGGATAATATGAAGTTATCGGAAGAGAGGCGCAAAGCGCTTCGCGTTACGGTGGACTATACCAACGTAACGGACAAATATCTCGGTGCAAAGGGTTATTCGGAAGGTCGCATCAACAAATACAAATCCATCGCCCGCGCGGCGCACGCCTACGTTGCGGAAAACCGCGGCAACGACGAGCTCTTTATGGGCTGGACGGAACTGCCCTACAATCAGGACGAAATTGTTGCCGACATTCTCAACACGGCAAAATTCGTACGCAAAACGTTCGACAACTTCGTCGTGCTCGGCATCGGCGGCAGCGCGCTCGGTCCCACTATGGCGTTCAACGCCCTGTGCCACCTGCACTACAACGATTTACCCAAATCCAAAAGAAAGGGACCCCGCTTCTACGTGGAGGACAACGTCGATCCCGTAAGAATGAAGGAGCTTCTGGACGTTATCGACGTGAAAAAGACCTGCTTCAACGTTATTTCCAAATCGGGCGCGACCAGCGAAACCATGACGCAGTACCTGATCATCGCAGACCTTTTGAAAAAGGCGGGCGAGAACGTAAAGGACCACGTCATCTTTACGACGGACGCAGCAAAGGGAAACCTCGTCAAGATTTCAGAAGAGCTCGGCGGCGTAAAATCGTACGTGCTGCCCGACGGCGTCGGCGGAAGATTTTCCGAGCTTTGCCCCGTGGGGCTGCTGCCTGCGGCGGTGCTCGGAATCGACATTAAGACGCTGCTCAAGGGCGCGGCGTACATGGACAAGCTTTGCAAGGTTTCCGACTATAAAAAGAACCCCGCGCTGTGCTGCGCGCTCATTCAGTTCGTTGCCATGCGCGACGGCAAAAATATCGGCGTCATGATGCCCTATTCGGACAATCTGCGCTACGTTTCCGATTGGTACGCTCAGCTCTGGGCGGAATCGCTCGGTAAAAACCTGACCCTCCGCGGCGAGGAGTGCAACGTCGGACAGACCCCCGTAAAGGCGCTTGGCGTTACCGACCAACACTCGCAGGTGCAGCTGTACACCGAGGGTCCCTACGATAAGATCGTTACCTTCCTGTCGGTGGGAAGCTATAAGGAGAAATTCCCCATCCCCCACGGCTGCGAAAACATTCCCGACGTATCCTTCCTCGGCGGACATACCATGGAGGAGCTCATTCAGGCGGAGAACAAAGCGACGGCGTACGCGCTGACCAAGGCGGGAAGGCTGAACTACACGATCAACCTGCCCGAAGTCAACGAATTTACGCTGGGACAGCTTCTGTTCCTCTTCGAATTACAGACGGCTTACGCAGGCGCCATGCTCAACGTAAACACTTACAACCAGCCCGGTGTGGAAGCGGGCAAGAAAGCGACCTTCGCGCTCCTCGGCAAGCCCGGTTACGCCGAACAGAAAAAGGAACTGGACGGCGCGGCAAGCGATTACGAATATATCGTTTGATTGCAAATTCAAGCATATAAGGATAAAACGGCAAGGAAAGAACCTTTCTTTCCTTGCCGTTTTTATTACGGGACAAACGAATCAACCGAGTGTGATTCGATCATTCCGGAATCAGCATGTCTCCCGCGGGCTACCGCGCCATGACGGCGAACGAATTCTTCATTCCTCCCCCCAATGAACGCCCGTAAACGCATAAGAGAAGCGATTCGACCCGAAAATTCGAAAAATTTTTTGCTTTTTCAAAAAATTACGTCGACGGCGTTTACGGCTTTCCCGCTCCGTTTTTGAAAAAGGCGTAAGGGTGAATCACGTGCTCCCCCTTCACGTCCAGATCGCGCAGCTTCGGGTCTTTTAATACGATTGCCGACTGAATTACGTTGTTACCGTACTTTTGCCGCAGTTTATCGACCGCCGCATCCAATCTTTTCTGTTTTTCGTCCCGTTCCGCGCTGCCGAACATATCGAGCTGCTCCGCCCCGAAGCAAAAATCGGAGACGGACACACCCAAACCGCGCACGTAGTTCTGCCACGGATAGACCGCCCGAAAAAGTTCGAACGCCTTTTTGCCGATTTCGGATGCATTGCAACAGGGGCGCGGAAGTTTGCCCTGTTTTTGAAAACCTATTAAATCGGATGCGCGCGCGTAGAGATGCACCGTCCGCGCCCGCGTCAAGCCCGCTTCGCGCATCCGAGCCGCAACCGAATCGGCAAGCAGATGGATCACCATGCGCACATCCTCTTCGTTCTTCAAATCGCGGTAAACGGTGAGGCTGTTGCCGATAGATTTGATATTCTCCTCCTCGTCCACCGCGCTAACGGGCGAAGTATCGCTGCCGTTGGCAAAGGCAAAGAGATAGCTTCCCCACTTGCCGAGCATCCGCACGAGCAGCTCCTCGTCGCTTCGGGCGAGCTGCCCTATCGTTCTGATTCCGATGCGGTTAAGCTTTTGTTTGGTAGCGCTGCCCACGTAGAGCAAATCTTCGACAGGAAGCCTCCAAACGATTTCTTTATAGTTTTCTTGGGTGATTTCGGTTACGGCGTCGGGCTTTTTCATGTCCGAGGCGAGCTTGGCGAAAATCTTGTTCCAGCTCACGCCCACGCTCACGGTAATGCCGATTTCCCGTTTCACCCGCTCACGAATCGCTTCCGCGATCCCGACGCCGCTGCCGAACAACTTTAAGCTTGCCGTAACGTCCAGCCAGCACTCGTCGATTCCGTACGCCTCGATACGGTCGGTGTAATCCTCGTAGATGCCGCGCACCGCTTTAGACACCTTCAGATACCGGGCAAAGTCCGCCTGCACCTCCACAAGCGTTTCGCCGCACTTCTGCCGCGCCTGCCAATACACGTCGCCCGTCCTGACGCCCGCCCGTTTCGCAACCGTATTTTTTGCGAGCACGACGCCGTGCCTGTCCTCCTTGCTTCCCACGACCACCACGGGCTTTTCCCGTATTTCGGGGCGGCGCAGGCACTCCACCGAAGCGTAAAAGTTGTTCAGATCGCTGTGTAAAATCGTCCGCATAGGCTTAGTATTGCCGAAAAACACAAAAATAACAAAGCCCGCCTTCGGAAAGTCCGTTTTATGGCAATTGAGGTAATATTTGGGGTCGGAAAACGCGAAAAAGGTAAAAAAACCGCGAAAAAACATTAAAATTCAGATCGTTTTCTCTTTTTTTTTGCGCAAATGCTTGACAAATGTTTTTTGGGGTTATATATTAGCAAGGTGTTTCGGGCAACAAAAAACCCGAAAACACATAAAATGAAACTGAAATTTGGAGGTTTTATGAAAACAGCAACAAAGAAAAGAACGGTCGTCGGATTGAGCGCCGCCTGCGCGCTTATGCTGTCGATCGGAACGGGGTTCGTTATCAAAAACAACACCGTTGCATCCGCTGCGGAGCCCGCTACTTCCGCCGCGACGAGCTTTTTCCACGATTACCTGCTCGACAACGAAGGCAATGAGTACACGCTCGCCAAAAAGTTTTACAAGGCTTTTGAGGAAATGAAAAACACGGACGACTTCAAGGACGGCGTCGTGGACTATCGGATCGACGATATCGTTACGTCCGACCAGTTGAAGGCTTGGGTCGAAAACGGCGACCTCACGGTTCCCAGAGCGTTCAGCGCCGCACGCGACGCGTTCCTCACCGACCACCCCGAAATCTTCTACATAGACTTTTATAAGATGACGATCAGCGTTGCAAAGAGCGGCGGCACGTACGTCGGCTACGTCAACAGCGGCAGAGAAGCCAACCTCTATTACGACAACGGCTTTAACACGAAGCAGGATGTAAACGAGGCGGTCCGGAAATTCGAAAAAAGAATCGACGAGGTCGTAACCTACGTTAACCAGAAGGAAGAGCAATACAACACTTACGTTGCAAGAGACGTTTATCTCGCAAAGGAAGTAAACACTTATCTTGCGGAAAACATTAAATACGATTACGTTTCTTACCAAAATAAAAACGACCCCAACTACATTGCAGCGGCGTATATCAACACGCCCTACGGCGGGCTTGTAGAGCAAAAAGCCGTTTGCGGAGGCTTCTCCACCGCGTACAAGGTGATCATGGACCGCTTGGGGATCCCCTGCATCACCGTAAACGGGTACAGCAACAACAGAGACGAATACGGCTTTAACACGAATTCTTCCGTATACCATATGTGGAACTACGTTTGGCTTGAAACGCCGGCGGCGCAAGGCAAATCGCGTGCAGCGGCAAGCAAAGGCGAATGGTATTCGGTTGACGTTACCTGGAACTCCGCTTCTTACAGCAGAACCAGATATGCGGTAATGAACGAGTATACCGACTCGGAATATCACGTTGCCGACGGCGAAATATCCTCGTCGGGTTACAGACTGAGATATCCCAAGCTCTCCCCGTATGCATACGGCAGCACGGGAGAAACCGACGGGCTCCAGTTCTCCTTAACGTATGAATCGAGCGGAAACAAAGACGATTTCGACAACGATTTGGTAAACACTTACGTTATCGTAAGCTATAACGGAAAGAGCGCGAAGAGACTTTACGAAGAGGACGGTCTTTATCTGGTGATCCGCAATTCCTATTACGAGAGCGTCGACGGTACATTGCAATTCACTTGGACTAACTGGTACTCGCTGGAAGTTTGGAGACAATGCGTAATCAAAGAGAATGCCAGCACCGAAAGCGACTTCGAAAAGGTTTATCAGGATTCGGGAACCCAGACGCGTTATTACGAAAATACTTCGGTTTACGGCATTCAGGTAGCCGTATTCGACTACAAACCCGACAGAGCCGCTCCGGAATTTATCCATGGCAAACCTACCAACCTCCCTCCCGATTTGGGTCATGATCCCGAAACCGAAAGCCATTTCTTCTACTATTACAGTAACGATAAAGTGGAAGAGAAAGTAAATGCCGTTTCCGTATCCGATATAATGATCAACGAAAGCTACGGCACATATGCTCCCGCCCCCTATGTGAACGTCGATGCGGACGCCAACTACAATACAAGCATAACGTTCAGCGACTCTATGGGCACGAACAAAGGCGACGGGAAGATGAATCCCAAAAACGCATTTGTTTTGTCCGTAACCTACGATCAGGATTTGCACATCCTTGACAAATCCAAACCCATAGGCATATCGTTTACTTCCGTTCATCCCAACACACAGCAGTTCGCGTTCTTTGAACGTTTCGAAGACGGTGCATTCGTACATTTACTTGACGACAACCGCACTTTGCAGTATAAATTCTGCCCCAGCCTGATGTACGAACATAACGACGAAGTTTACAGCATCTTCTTCACGAACGTCGGCTCGGCAAGAAAAGTAATGAGAAAAATGCCCGACGGTTCGTTGAAGGAAGAAACGTTGGATAAACTTCCCAACAACGCCGTTGCCCATTTTTCAAGAGCGGTTCTTGCCTGCCCCGCACGCTTTAACTACGACGGCAGACTTTGGGTGGACTGCTGCGCACAGCCCGAGCTCGTTTCCAACTCCGACCTGAGCGCCATGGATTTCCTTGACGAAAATGGCGAGAGCACGTTCTCGGAAAATCAAAGAAGCCAGATGATGCTCGTTGCGGAGAAAGCGGATACCTCTACGGTTGACGCAATGAAGGATGCAATTACCGCGAACGATAAGATCAACGTGAACGGTGACAATATCATTTCCAGCGAAACGTACGACATCGCCTTGCAGATGTGCGGTAAGTACCCCACCATCCCCAACGGAAGCTACGTTAAAATCTCACTCGGCTTCCCCGAAGGTTACTCCCCCGCAAGCGAAGGCGTTACGTTCAAGATTTTCCACCGTAAACACATTCAAGACGATATTTACGAAATCGAAGAGATCCCCTGCGTTGTAACGCAGTTCGGTATCGTTGCGGTTGTTACGAGCTTCTCCCCCTACATGGTAGCCGTTGTAGACGAAGAGTTCGCAACCGAGAAAACCGTTTACGCAAGCATCGAAGGCAAGGGCGGCAAGCTCTCGCTTGAAGACGGCAAAATCAAGTCGGTTGCGGAAGGCGGAAACTGCACCTACACCATTCAGCCCGAAGAAGGATATCAGGTTTATTCCGTTACTTTGAACGGCAAAAACGTGGCAGACAGAATCGACGAGAACGGAAAACTTACGCTCAGCTACGAAGAGCTTTCGGCAAACAGCCATCTCATCATTCAGTACATTGCAGACGCTGCGGCGGCACGCATTCAGGAAAAGCTTAACAGCAACGCGATTGACGAAGCGGTTACGCCCGATTCCACGAAGCACGTCGTAGCCGTAAAAGACCAGCCCGTTTACTCGAACGAACCCATCGTCGTCGATTTGGGCAACGGCACTCCTGCGTCTTCGGATGCACCCAACCTGACTGTGATCATCGTAGTTTCCGTGATCTGCGGCGTACTCGTGATCGGTGCGATCTGCACGGTAGCGTTGGTATTGAAGCGCAAGAAGAATAAGGCTTGATCCCAAGCTTTTATAAAAAGAACTGTAACCCGCTTAGGTTACAGTTCTTTTTATGTAAAGGAAACCCCCGCCATAGTGGCGGGGGTTTCCTTTACATAAAAAAAGAGGCTTTCGGGTTATCCGAAAGCCTCTTCTGTTCGACTTGTATTTTTACTTAGTTCTGTTCATTTTTCCCGATTATATTTTCCTACATTTCATTGCAATACGGTTATCGACGGTTAAGTATCCGTCTAATTCAAGATGCGTAGCTCCCGCCGCAATTGAGGCTTTAACGCAGCTCACGGAATTTTCGTTATAGGAATTAGGCAAGCCGCGGTGCGCGACGACGAAAGGCATTCTCGCAGAAGAAAAATCGTCATATTCTCCGAGCGCTCTTGTAACGCTTTCGTAATCTTGCGAAACGATCCCGTAAGCTCCGCTGTTGATTGAATTATACAAATTGAGTTTTTGCGAATTTTCGGGGCGTACCCAAACCGTTCTGAACCGCGCTTGCAGATAGAATACGTTCTCTTTTGTAGCAATGCTCTGCGGGATCACCGCAACCGAAGCAAGGTTTGCTTGACCTCTCTGCCGTCGCATTCCTCGCACGTCTTTTTATACCGCACGCGGCTTTTCGTTTTCTTATCGATCATATTGAACCCGATATTATATGAATATGCCATAATGTTAGTGTGGACGAAATACAAATTTTCATGAAAATGTTGACACGAAATACTCCGTGTCAACATTTTTTTGCTATTTTGAGCCGATTTTCAGACAAAAATTACTTATACCGCCGCACGATTTTATTGCTATTTTTTTCAAATGTTGACACAATGTTGACACGGAGAAAAGTACAATCCCATGGTTGAAAAAAGAGCCTCCACATTTTGTGTGAAAGCCCTTCATTTACACTATATCTTGTGTTTTTACTTACTCATGCCCTCTTGGACTGCAACTGCAACGGCGACCGTTGCGCCGACCATCGGGTTGTTGCCCATACCGATCAAGCCCATCATTTCGACGTGCGCGGGAACGGACGAGCTGCCCGCAAACTGTGCGTCAGAGTGCATTCTGCCCATCGTATCCGTCATGCCGTAAGACGAAGGCCCTGCCGCCATGTTGTCGGGATGCAACGTTCTGCCTGTGCCGCCGCCCGAAGCGACCGAGAAATATTTCACGCCGTTCTCGTTGCACCACTTTTTATAGGTGCCTGCAACGGGGTGCTGGAAGCGCGTGGGATTGGTAGAGTTGCCCGTAATGGAAACGCCGACCTTTTCGAGTTTCATAATGGCAACGCCTTCGGGAACGTTATCCGCACCGTAGCACTTAACCTTGGCGCGGGGACCGTCGGAATAAGGAACTTCCTTGGTAACCGTAACCGTTTCGGTGTAGGGATCGAATACCGTTTCGCAGTAGGTGAAGCCGTTGATACGGGAGATAATGAACGCCGCGTCCTTGCCCAAGCCGTTGAGAATGACGCGCAGGGGATTTTTACGCACCTTGTTCGCGTTCATGGCAATGGAAATCGCGCCTTCCGCCGCCGCAAAGCTCTCGTGCCCCGCAAGGAAGCAGAAGCAATCCGTCGATTCGGAAAGGAGCATTTCGCCCAAATTACCGTGTCCCAGACCCACCTTTCTGTTTTCCGCAACCGAGCCGGGAATACAGAAGGACTGCAAGCCGATCCCGATTGCCGCCGCCGCGTCCGCCGCCTTTTTGCAGCCTTTCTTGATGGCGATCGCCGCGCCTACCGTGTACGCCCAGACCGCGTTTTCGAAACAGATGGGCTGCGTGCCGCGCACGATCTTATCGCAATCCACGCCCTTGGCAAGGCAGATTTCTTTGCACTCTTCTACGGACTTGATGCCGTATTCCTTTAAAACCTTATTGATTTTATCGATTCTTCTTTCATAACCTTCAAACAGAGCCATGCCGCACCTCCTTATTCCTTACGAGGGTCGATGTACTTCACCGCGCCCTGTTCTTCCGAGAATCTGCCGTAATGACCCATCGCCTTCTTCCAAGCGGAGTTGGGTTCGTCGCCCTTCTTAATGAAATCCGTCATCTTGCCGAGCGAAACAAATTCATAGCCGATAACCTGATCGTCCTTGTCGAGCGCAAGACGGGTAACGTAGCCCTCCGCCATTTCGAGATAGCGCACGCCCTTCTTCGCCGTGCCGTACATGGTGCCGACCTGAGAACGAAGTCCTTTGCCCAGATCCTCGAGCCCCGCACCGATCGTAAGACCGTCGTCGGAGAACGCCGACTGCGTTCTGCCGTAAACGATTTGCAGGAACAGCTCGCGCATCGCCGTGTTGATCGCGTCGCAGACGAGGTCGGTGTTGAGCGCTTCGAGAATGGTCTTGTGGGGAAGAATTTCCGCCGCCATTGCCGCCGAGTGCGTCATGCCCGAGCAGCCGATCGTTTCAACGAGCGCCTCCTGAATGACGCCCCCCTTAACGTTGAGCGTCAGCTTGCACGCACCCTGCTGGGGCGCGCACCAGCCGATGCCGTGCGTGAATCCGCTGATGTCCGTGATCTGTTTTGCGCACACCCATTTGCCCTCTTCGGGAATGGGAGCGGGATCGTGTTTGGGTCCCTTCTGTACGCAACACATTTCTTCTACTTCGCGTGAATATTGCATTTTGTACCCTCCATAAAATTTTTCGACTTGTCGGAATTTTAATCCATCTCATATTTTACCATATTTTAGCGGAATTGACAAGGACTTGTCCGAAAATTTTTTCAAGAATTTTTCGCGAGAGGGGTATTGACATATTGAAAAGTTTATCGTATAATAATGTCAAATAAATTTTAAAGGAGAATCTTCATGAAAAATTCAAAGATGTTGTTAGCTGTTTGTACCGCTGTTGCTGTCGTTCCATTTGCTTTCATGGGACTATCTGTTACACCTGCAAGCGCAGAACAAATTTCAAAATTGAAAGATGAAGCTATGCTATCCAGAATGGATATTAGTTTGAATCAATTTGATGCTGTATTCAACTCTTTGATTGCCGTTAAAAATTCTCGTTCTAATATTCGAGAATATAATGATGATTATTCAGGCGTTTATATTGACGACGAGGGCTACTTAAATATTGGTTATGTCGCAAATTCAAAAAATATTTCCACATTAGCACAAAGGGCTATTGCGCAATCCAACTCAACTGTTAAAAATCAAAAAATAAACTATGTAGCGCAAAATCACTCTTTTAATTATCTCACAACTATTTATCAATTCATAACGACGATAGAAGGTTTTAATTCGGTTTCCTTTGGAATTAACCACAAAACCAATGTTATTGATTTCTCATATAGTGATGAATCTGATAAAAAATTATTAATAAGCAAGTTGGCAGAACAAAATATCAATGACGATTCTGTTTTAAATTATATCAGCTTGGAGAGCACAAACCTTCCAAATGCTGAGTATTATCCTTACCCTGGTACTAAAATATCATACAATTTTGGCTTTTTGAACACTAAGTCTAAATATGGTACAGTCGGATTTTGCGCATATGATAACGAAACAGGCGAATATGGGGTTGTTACAAATGCTCATGTAGCTGATAGTTCGTCAGCCACTTATAAAAATTATCAAGGAAAATCTATCGGAAAATTAAGTAAAAGTATTCTTAATGAAAACATTGACGCAGCATTTGTTAAAATCACAAACAAAAGTATGCGCGTAACAGAAAGCATTGAATTTTCTGATTCATTATACTATTCCATTGGCAATGTCGCTTCAGAAAGTATAATTATTCAAGGGGCAACAGTTAGAAAAATGGGAGCCGCATCAGGCGATGCTCGTGGTCAAATTGTTTATCCCGAAACTGCTTCTACCGTTAACTACTCAACGGGAACAGTATTACTAAAAAATTTAATCCAATACGACATTGCGCCTGTGGGCGGTGATAGTGGTGGTCCCGTAGTATTGTACAATGCAAATCACAATTTCTTGGGCATACATATTGGAGGAAATGAAGAATCTAAAACAAGTATAGCCTGCAGAGCTTCTAACATTTTATCTCGACTTAACCTTTCTCTTGTGAATCAGCGTTGGATGATTGACCATCCTGATATTTGGGATGTTTAAAAAATAAATTAGAGGTAACCTTATGAAAAAATTATTTGCCGTGATTGCACTCTGCTTCGTTTGCGCGCTCGCGCTCGTCGGGTGCAACGTGCCGAAAGATTTTACGCCGAAAGAAAGCGATTTCGAGGTATCCCTCGAAGTGGAAAAGGCGGAAATTTCGGCAGGGGAAAAGCTTTGCTTTACCATCCGCTTTAAAAACAACAGCGGCTACGCCTTAAAGGACGTTACGCACGGCGGCGTTTTCCTGCGCTACTCGCTTACGGACGGCACGCGTAGCCTTTCTCCCGCATACGCCGACGACGCTATCGTGGAAACGCTGACGAAAGAGGAACGATTGCTCGCGGTGGAAAGAGACACCGCGGAAATCCCCGCGGGAAAATATTCGCTTACGGGTTACGCCGAATTTACGTATCACGGAAGCAATTATAAAATTTCTTCTCCCGTCGTTTACGAAATCACGATTCTTTAAAACCCGATATAAAAAAGCCCGCCCGCGCCGATATTCGGCGCGGGCGTCGTTTATGCTTCCGTAAACAAAATTCTTCGTCGCGCTACGCGCTCCTCCGAACGAAAAAAAAGCTTTCCGCTCCGAATGGCGAGGACAGCGGGCAAGTGCGCCGTGATTTATTCCATTAAGTTTAACAGTTCGCCGAGGGTGGGCAGGTCGCTTTCCGTCTGGTAGGAAAAGAACGCGCGGAGCAGGCGCAGGGCGCGTTTTTTACCGTCCGCTGTGGGCGTTCCCTCTCCGCTCAACACGAAGCGCAGCGTTTCCACCGTGCTCTCGCTGACGGGCACCCCCTCTTCCTCCCGCTCTGCGGAAAACGAGCCGCTCGTAAAACCGAAGCGTTTGACCTCGCCCTTGGGAATTTCAATCGGGTACCCGGCATAGCGGAGCGCGGAACACAAAAACCTGATCAGCGCGTACTCCTCTCCCGCGCAGACTTCCCGAAGCGCGCTCACCGCAGCTACCAGAAATTCGCCTGCGCGCATCTCTTCGAGCACGAGCGCGTCGCACGCCTCCGCCACGCAGATCGCCGTATAATACTTCGTCATGTCCTCGCGCAGCGCGTAGAACCCGTCGTAGAGCGAGGCCCCCGTTACCGTGCGCCTGCCCGCGCGCTCCGCAATGGTGTATTCGGCAAAACAAAAAGGCTGCGCAGCAAAATTCAGCCTTGCCGCCGCCTTTCTCACTCCCTTCATCGCAGCGGAAATCTTACCCCTGCCCGCTGTTAAAAGAGTTACCATTCTGTCGTTCTCGCCGAAATTCACGGTGCGCAGAACGAGTGCGTCTTCCGTATAATCCATAAATTACTTAAAGTTCTTTTCGTCCTTTAAATTTTTATAGAGCATATAGTAACTGAAATTTCCCGTTTCCTCGAACATCCGCCAAGCGATTTCGCTTGCGCTCTTATCCTCTTTCATATCCGCAGTATGCGCAGAACGGTCGGGATTATGCGAAATTTCATAACGGACGCCGTTACGGCTTTGGAAACTCGGAAAATTCAGTACCCGAACTGCGTCATCAGACTCGTGCTGTCGCGCCAATCCTCGCGCACCTTGACGTAGGTCGTTAAAAAGACCTTCGCATCCAAAAATTTTTCCATTTCCTTGCGGGCACGCGACGCCGTTTCCTTTAACGCCGAACCGCCCTTTCCGATCAAAATCGCTTTGTGATTCTTCTTCTCGCACACGATGTCCAGATTGACTTCGTACACGCCGTCCTCACGCTTTTTAAATTCATTGACGACGATTGCCACGCCGTGCGGGATTTCCTTTTCGTAGCCGAGCAATATCTTTTCGCGCATGATTTCCGAAATCATAAACTTTTCGCTGCGGTCGGACACGATGTCGTCGGGGTAGAGCGGCGCGCCCTCTGGAAGCATCGAGTAAACCGCTTGGAGCAGCTTCTTCAAGTTCTTGCCCTTACGCGCCGAAACGGGCACCACGTCCGCCGCGATCCCCGCTGCGCTGAGCGTTTCGAAGTCCTTTACGATATTCTCTTCCGGCATGATGTCGATTTTGGTATATGCGATCACGGCGGGAAGCCCCGACGACAGATACTTCTTCATCATCGCGACATCGTCGGGCTGTACCCCCGCGTGCCCGTCGTGCACGAACAGCACCGCGTCCACTTCCTTTGCCGTCTCGTCGGTGGTGCGCATCATCTGCGCCGTCAGCTCGTTGCGCTGTTTATACAGTCCGGGGGTGTCGGCAAAGACGATTTGCCCCTCTTCCCGCGTTAAAATCCCCAAGATCCTGTCGCGCGTCGTCTGCGGCTTGGGCGACACGATTGCCACCTTCTCCCCGACGAGCACGTTCACAAGCGTGCTTTTGCCCGCATTTGCTTTTCCGATTACCGCTACCGTTCCGCTTCGCATATTATTCCCTCGCAAGAGACAGCGCGCGCATCACGCTCTCCTCCCGCTCCCGCATGATTTTTTTATCCTCTTCCCGCTCGTGATCGTACCCCAGACAGTGCAGCACGCCGTGTACGGCAAGATAGGTGAGCTCGCGTGCATACGAATGCCCGTACTCCGCCGCCTGCTCCTCCGCACGCTTTTTGCAGATCGCAACGCTGCCCAACAGCAACGCCCCCGCCTCCGTTTCGACCGGATAATCGGCTTTCCCGATGCTTTTGCCCGCCGCCAAATCGAGCGCGGGAAAAGATAATACGTCCGTTACCCTGTCGATTTTGCGGAAACCGCGGTTGAGCGCTTGGATTTCCTCTTCGCCGACGAGCGCAAGTTCTACGACGAGCGGGACGTCGGCGTCCGCAACGGGCGCAAGCGCACGCGAAAGCCTCCGCTTGTCCTCCTCGGAAAAATCTTCGCTGTCGATGATAAATTCGACCATCAATCTTCCTTCTTCTCATCCACCGCCTTGCGTTCGCGGTTGAAGCGGATGGCGGGATATTTGACTCTGTGGTGGTGCACGCCAGAAAGCGCTTCCACAAGCGTTTCTTTGATCGTGGTAAGCTCTCTCATCGTAATGTTGCAGTCGGAGAACTGATCCAAATCCATTCTCTCCTCGATGATCCCGCGGACGACGCGCTCCACACTCTCGGGACTGCGGTCGGCAATCGCGCGGGACGCCGCCTCCGAGGCGTCGGCAATCATGATGATCGCGGCTATTTTCGAGCGCGGGGTCGGACCGAGATAGGAAAAGTCCTTGGGATCCACGTCGTCGCCCGAAAGCTTGACCGCCTTGTTATAGAAATACTTAATGGGCAGCGTGCCGTGATGCTCGCGCGCGATGTCCGCTATGTCCTCGGGCAGATGCGCCGCTACCAGCAATTCGTAGCCGTCCTTGGCGTGCGAACGGATAATGTCCGCCGAAAGCTCGGGCGAAAGCTCGTCGTGCACGTTGTAGCCCGACTGGTTTTCCGTAAAACAATCGGGCTGTTTGAGTTTGCCCACGTCGTGGTAATACCCCGCCGCACGGGCAAGCTCCGCGTTTTCGCCGATAGCTACGGCGCACGTTTCGCTCAGATGCGCCACAATCAACGAATGGTTAAACGTGCCGGGAGCTTCCTTTTTCAGCCGCACCAGAATGGGCGCGTTGGTACTCGTCAGCTCTCTGAGACGAAATACGGTCAGTCTGTTGAACACGCGTTCAAACACGGGCAAGAAGGCAAGCGCGAACATGGAAGAGAGCACGCAGCCCAGAATCCCGAAACCCGCCGCCGCGACGTAATCGATCCACCCGATGGAAGCGATTTCGGGGATCTTTAACAGCAGCAGCACGATCACCGTGGGAATGGATACGAAAATTCCCGTTAGCATGAGCCCGCCCCTCGTCTTGGTTCCGCCGACAAGGAAAATGCCGAACGTTCCGCATACGAAGGTCAAGAGCAACGAGAAATAGACGACGTTGCCCGCGTCGTAGCTGTTCGTGTAGGTGTCGATAACGAACATCAGGAAGGAGAATACGAAATTGAGAATGATCGCCTGTCTGCGGCTCAGCAAAAATACGAACATAAACGCAAGCATCGCCACGGGGCGGGCGTAGATATTGACGTATTTTTCGACGAGGTAGCACGCGACGACGGAGAAGAGAATGACCGTCAGAATGAGCAAAACGTTCTTTGTCTCCCCCAAAAACTCTTTATTTTCGAAGTACAGATAATAATAAATTATTCCGAAGAGCAAAAAGATACACACGCAGAGCAACAGAATATCCGAAAAGCGCGTGCGAAAATAGCTCGTCCAGCCCGACGTGTCGTTGAGTACGATCATCACAAAAACGAGGGCGAGCAAAATGACGTAAAACAGCACGAAATACAGCGCGCTGGTCAGTAGCCGTTTTTTGCTGACCTTTTCCTTCATTTCCTTTCTCCTTTGCCTTTCCCGTCTCTTTCGTACGCTTTGACGATTTTACCCACGAGCGGATGCCGCACCACGTCCTTTTCCGAGAAGGCAACGATTGCGATATCCTCGATTCCCTTCAACAGCGTGGTTGCCTGTTTAAGTCCGCTCATCTTTCCTTCGGGCAGATCCGTCTGCGTCAAATCGCCCGTAACCACCATTTTACACCCGTCGCCAAGGCGGGTCAAAAACATTTTCATCTGCTCGCGCGTAGCGTTCTGCGCCTCGTCGAGAATCACGAAAGCGTCGCTCAGCGTCCGTCCGCGCATATAGGCAAGCGGGGCGATCTCGATCGCGCCCTTTTCCATCAGCTTCTGATACGTTTCCGCGCCGAACATCTCGCGCAACGCGTCGTACAGAGGGCGAAGGTAGGGATCGACCTTCGTCTGCAAGTCGCCGGGGAGAAACCCGAGCTTTTCGCCCGCTTCCACTGCGGGACGGGTGAGAATGATCCGCTCGACCTCCTTCGCCTTAAACGCCGCCACGGCAAGACACACCGCAAGGTAGGTCTTGCCCGTACCCGCAGGTCCCACGCCGAAGGTGATCGTATTCTTCTTTATCTTGGAAACGTACTCTTTCTGCCCGACCGTCTTGCATTTTACGGGTTTTCCCGCAAAGGTAACGGCGACGACGCCCTTCATGACGCCCGCGATTTCGCCCGATTTTCCTTCGCGTGCAAGCTCGATGCAGTACAGCAGGCTGCTCTTTTCGATCTGCTCTCCCGCGTCGACGATCGCCAAAAGACTGCCGAGGACGTTTTCCCCCACGGCAACGCTTTCCTCCTCCCCTTCGAGAAGGACCTTCGTTCCTTCCACGCGGGAAATCAGCGACAGTTCCCGCGAAATAATCTGCAAATTTTCATCGAAAACGCCGAGCACCTTCTGAAGCCTGTCAAGGTTCCCCGTTTCCACCGTAATCCGTTTAACCGTAATTCCCTCCGCCGTAATCCGCGCGTATTTCTTCCGTCATGCGAGGTTGATTGCCGCAACGGCAAACGCCGTCCCCGTAACAAGTACCCCTTTGTCCGTTTTTTGCGAACTAATATCCCTGATTTCACCGAATTCCGCCTGCGCGCGCGAAAGAGCCCCCTCTTCGTCCGCCTCGTATTCTGCGGAAAAGAAATAGGCGATCTTCGCACGGGCAATGACGAGCACCTTGCGCGTTTCCTCGCCTACGGCGACCTCGTCGCTAACGAGCATTCCTCCCGCGCTTACGGCGTCTCCTACGGCGACGCACGCCGTGCCGCGCACGACGACGAGTTCTTCCACCGTACCGGAAACGGGAGATGCGAGCGGACCCGAAGCGCGGTGTCCGTTTTCGTCCGTAACCTCTACCGTAACGGTGAGCACGCCGCCCTTCTTTCCGATGGTGCAAAAGCTCACGCGCGGCAGAGACAGGATTTCCGCCGTCATCTGCGAAGTATCCTTCGGCAGCGAGCCGAATCTCTTCACGCCGCCGCGGGCAAGCACGTCGCTCACCTCCGCGGCGTAGTACGCGCCGCTGCCGACGATGCGGACGGAAAGTATTGTCCGTTCGAACAGCAAAGTGCCGAGCACAAACGCCAGCGCGCCCGCCAGAAAACCCGCACGCTTCACGGCGACGGCGATTGCCCGCGAAACCCCGCGAGGGCGTACTTTTTTTATATTATAGCACGAACCGCGCAAAATTGCAAAAACTTTTTGTAAGTCTTTGCGATTCACCTGCAAAGTTATCGAATTTTTTTCGTTTAAACGGGCGGAGAACACCTCGATTCCCGCTCGCGACAGCTTTTCCACCGCCTGAAAGGCGTTCAAAGCCCGAATTTCAAGTTCTGCCCTTCTCACCCGATACCCGCTCCACTTTTACGATATTGCCCAGCACGGCGGCGTCGCCCGCAAAGTACTTGCCGAGCGTCAAGTTTTCCCCTTCCACCGCAACGCCGTCCTTCCGCCCCGCAAACACGATTTTGCAGTCGGTAAATTCGAGGATTTTTTTCACGTTCTGAAAATATCCTCCCTTCCCGTCGAGAACGGTATACTGCACGCGGGAGGAAACGATCTCGTCCGAACCGAGTGCTTTGGCAATTTCCGAAAGAAATCTCATACGGTATATATTGTATGCGTTTTTCGGGCATTTTAACACCGAAGAATCCACGCCCCGCGCAGTTCTCCGCAATAATGCCGTTTCGATCGTACAGGTTGCCTCGGCGCCCCGTCATTCCGAAGCGTCCCTCTTTTCATTCTGAGACCGGGTAACCTTGAGGTATCTTCTCAACGGCTGCGCCGCTTCGAGATGACGGAAAAAACGCGCCGAAGCACACTGCGTTTGTAAAAATTGCCCCGCCGCGAACCGCGGCGGGGCAACAGAATTTTTAAACTCAGTTGAGCTCTGCGAAATACTTAATGGTGCGAACCATCTGGCTCGTATAGGAGTTCTCGTTGTCGTACCAAGAAACGACCTTGACGAGCGTGGTGCCGTCGCCCATGGGCATACATTTCGTCTGCGTCGCGTCGAACAGCGAACCGTAAGTGATTCCGACGATATCCGAGGAAACGAGCTCTTCTTCCGTATAACCGAAGGAAGCGGAAGAAGCGTCCTTCATTGCCTTATTCACGGAATCCTTGTCCACTTCCCCTTGGCAAATCGCAACGAGCTGGGTAAGAGATCCGGTGGGCACGGGAACGCGCTGAGCGCAGCCGTCGAGCACGCCGTTCAGTTCGGGAATTACGAGACCGATTGCCTTTGCAGCGCCCGTGGAGTTGGGAACGATGTTAACGGCAGCGGCACGCGCACGGCGCAAATCGCCCTTGCGGTGAGGCCCGTCAAGCACCATCTGATCGCCCGTGTAGGCGTGAATGGTGGTCATATAGCCCTTTTTGATTTTAGCGAAGTGGTTGAGCGCGTTCGCCATGGGCGCAAGGCAGTTCGTGGTGCAGGAAGCAGCCGAGATAATGTTGTCGTTCGCGGTCAGCGTTTTTTCGTTTACGCCGTAAACGACGGTAGGCAGATCGTTGCCTGCGGGCGCGGAAATAACGACTTTCTTTGCGCCTGCCTTGATATGCGCCTCGCTCTTTGCTTTGGAGCAATAGAATCCCGTGCATTCGAGCACGACGTCTACGCCGATTTCACCCCAAGGAAGATTTGCCGCATCCTTTTCCGCGTAAATCTTAATGGTTTGTCCGCAAACGGTGATCGTACCCTCTTCGTCGTTCGCCGAAACGGTGTCGGAATGCTCGTATCTGCCCTGTGCAGAATCGTACTTTAAAAGATGAGCAAGCATCTTCGGGCTCGTGAGGTCGTTGATGGCAACGATTTCGTAACCCTTCGCACCGAACATCTGACGGAATGCAAGACGACCGATGCGTCCGAACCCGTTGATAGCAACCCTAACGTTTTTCATGAAATAAATCCTCCGAAAAAAACTTTTATTTTTGGTTTCTTGACGAAACCTTTCTACCGCTCTTTATTGTAGCATATTTTCTGCGATTCGTCAATGCTTTTTCCGTAATTTTCCTTTTCCGTACCCAAATTTCCTTTTCGGCAAGATTTTTCCGAATTATACTTGATTTTTTCGCTTTGTTGATTTATAATGAAAAAAAACCCTTAGGAGGATAGTTTTTTATGCCCTTGGTAACCACCAAAAAAATGTTTGAAGACGCCTATAAAGGCGGCTACGCCGTCGGCGCGTTCAACGTGAACAATATGGAAATGATTCAGGCGATCGTCGAAGCTGCCAACGAATGCAAATCCCCCGTGATCCTACAGGTGTCGGCGGGCGCGAGAAAATACGCGAATCCCGTGTATCTTCGCCACCTCGTACAAGCCGCCGTCGAAACGACGGATATTCCCGTTGCCATGCACCTCGACCACGGCGCGGATTTCGAAATTTGCAAAGCGAGCATCGACGGCGGATTCACCTCCGTTATGATCGACGCTTCCTCGAAGCCTTGGGAGGAAAACATCGCGATCACGAAGAAGGTCGTGGAATACGCGCACGACCACGGCGTTGTGGTAGAAGCGGAGCTCGGCAAACTTGCGGGTATCGAGGACGACGTGAACGTTGCGGCAAGCGATGCGCAGTTCACCTCTCCCGACGAAGTGGAGGAGTTCACCTCGAGAACGGGAATCGACTCCCTTGCAATCGCAATCGGCACCAGCCACGGCGCGTACAAGTTCAAACCGGGACAGGATCCCAAGCTGCGCATCGACATTCTCGAAGAAATCGGCAGACGGCTTCCCGGCTTCCCCATCGTTTTGCACGGCGCGTCGAGCGTTCCGCAGGATCAGGTTGCGATCGTCAACCAATTCGGCGGCTCCATGCCCAACGCAATCGGCATTCCCGAAAGCGAGCTGAAAAAGGCGGCGAAACTTGCGGTATGCAAAATCAACATCGACTCCGACTTGCGCGTAGCGTTTACGGCGGCGATCCGCAAGCATTTTACGGAGCATCCCGACCATTTCGACCCGCGCCAGTATCTCGGCGACGCGCGCGCGAACATGAAGGAAATGGTAAAACATAAGATTATCGACGTTTTGGGTTCGGCAAACAAAGCGTAAGAAAGAAAACCGAAACCGCACCCTTGGGTGCGGTTTTTTTTATAAAAAATATGGAATTATTAAAAATTTCGGAGCAACTCGGCGAGCTCATGACGGAGGACGGCTACACGCGGCTCACGCTTGCGCAAGCAATGGATACGGACGCCGCAAAATTTTTGGGGTTCATGAACGACGAAAGCTTTCCGAGCTTCCGCACCTTCGTATCGCTGACGGATTTCTTTCATTGTTCCGCCGATTTTTTGATCGGGCTTACCGACTATCCCAAGCGAGAGGCACGCTATCTGCTCGCCCCGCCCTTCTGCGAACAGATCAAAAAACTGCTGCACGCGGAAAAACTGAGCATATACAAGCTGCACCGGGGCGCGGGTTTAAGCGATAGCGTAATACGGAAATGGCTGAAAGGACAGCTTATGCCTTCCCTCCCGAGCCTGCTTCGGATCGTCCAATACCTCGACTACTCCTTGGACTATATCATAGGACGGGTTACTTGATTTAAAAATCCCCATTTGTCCCGCACTTTTGACAAATTTTTATTTTTTCTGCTTATTCGTAAACGCAAGAATTTTTTCGGTATTGCCGAACACCACGAGCTGATCCTCTTCACTGAACACGAAGTTCCCGTCGAGCGAGGAAATAACCTCTTTCCCGTGCTTTACGGAGAGGATATTCATGCCGAACTTCCCGCGCGGATTAACGTCCACGAGCTTCTTTTTGATCCACTTGGCGGGCACGGCGATCTCGAATATGGAATATTCCGAATCCAGATCGATATAGTTGATAACCTTGGTGGAATTGATTCTGACGGCGAGCTTTTCGGCAATATCGCGGTCGGGATAAATGACCTCGTCCGCACCCGTACGCATGAGGAACTTGCGCTGGATTTCGGTGGACGCCTTGGAAATCACCCGCTTGGCGCCCAAATCTTTTAAGTTAGACGTGATTTCAAGCGAAGCCTGAAAGTTGTCGCCGATGGTTACCAGGCACACGTCGAAGGACGGAATGTCGAGCGCCCTCAAATTGTCGAACACCATACAGTCGGTAATCAGGGCGTTTTCGTACTTGGGAGCAAGCGCGTCGATCACATCTTCGTTTTTATCGACGACGACGACTTCGTCCCCCATTTTAAGAAGCCTTTCCCCGAGCGTGCACCCGAATTTTCCCATTCCGATCAATAATACCGATTTCATACTTTCTCCTTTTGCTTTGAAGGGTTAGCCGATAAACAGCGATTCCGCGGGTTTGCGCACCGCATTGGAACTGCGCTTTTTTCCGAGCGCAAGCGCGAGCGTCAAAATACCCACCCTACCCGTGTACATAAGTACGATCAAAATAATTTTAGACGCGATCGTGAGCGATGGCGTCAGAGACACGCTCAACCCCACCGTTCCGATTGCCGACACCGTTTCGAACAAAATTTCTTTAAACTGCCCTTCGGGTTCGATTGCGCAGATCACGACGGTCGCAGTCAAAGCCAACATAAGGTACGCCGCAAAAATGGCAAGCGCCTGCGCTACCAGTTCGGGTTCCAAACGCTTTCTGCCGATGTTCACGTCCTTCCTTCCGCGGAAGGCGGCAAGCATTCCCATCACGATGACCGCAAACGTGCTTACCTTGATCCCGCCCGCCGTCGATCCCGAGCTGCCGCCGATAAACATGAGCACGAGCATCAGCAAAAATCCGCTGTCCGAAAGCGTGTCGAGAGACGTGGAGGCAAATCCCGCCGTGCGGGCAGTCGCGGCGTTGAAAAAAGAGCACATCAGCTTCTGCCCGAAATGATAACCCGCGTAGGAGGGATTGTTTCGCTCGAACAGGAGAAACAGCCCCGTGCCGCCGATGAGAAGCACGGCGGTCATAATAAGCACCACCTGCGTAAACAGGCGGAATTTCTTGAAGTTGAACTTGCAGTCGATCACATCCCCCCAGACGCAGAACCCGAGCCCGCCGAGGATAATCAGAACGGGAATCACGAGCGACACCACGGGGTCGGTTGCAAAATGCGTCAGCGATACAAATTCACCGTACTCCGCCCCCATTAAATCGAAGCCCGCATTACAGAATGCCGACACCGAATGAAACACCGCGTAATACACCCCCATGCCGCCGAATTTCGGCACAAAGCTGATACAAAGCAAGCTCGCGCCTATAAATTCGATAAGTAGAGAGCCGATCATGATACGCTTGATGAGCGTACCGATCCCGCGGTAGCTTTGTCCGCCGTACGACTGCATGACGACTTTGCGTTCCTGTACGCCGAGCTCGCGCCGCGCAAACAAAAAAACGATGGAGACGAACGTCGTAAACCCGAGCCCGCCCATCTGGATGAGCAGAAGAATGACGATTTGTCCGAACGTGCTCCAATGGATTCCCGTATCGTAGGGAACGAGCCCCGTAACGCACGAGGCGGAAGTTGCCGTAAAGAGTGCGTTTAAATAGTTGGTCTTTTGCCCGTCCTTCGTCGCGAACGGAAGGATGAGCAAAATACTGCCGAGCAAAATGATAATGAAGTAGCCGAGCGCAAGATACCGCCACACGGTGAGCCTGTGCCCCTTCTTCGTATTTTTTACCTTAGTGATCTCCACGCGAAAATTTTAGCACGCCCGACGGCGTTTGTCAACTGTTTGCACACAGCCGCCGTTAAATCGGGAAAAGCCTTCCTCCGTCATCCGAAGGAGCGCAGGAGGATCGCATCCCGAAAAAGCAGTCCGTCGTGCTTCGCTTCGCCTCGGGGGATCTTCTCAACGGCTGCGCCGTTAAACTTCGCCGCGGCTCGAACCGCAGTTTACGGCACGCCGCTACGCATAAAAAAATCCTCCCCCTGCGGGGAGGCATTCGTTCTGTTTATTCTGCCGCTTTGCCCTTTACCTTCATCAGCCGCACCACTGCGGCGCGTTCGTTCTCGTCAAGTTTATCCTTGATATAGGCTATCGTCTCTTCGAGCTGCGGGATCATCACGTATTCGAGCGCGTTGACACGACGCTTGTTCCGTTCGATTTCGGCGGCGAGCAGACGCATCGTCTTTTCGGTAACGGCAAGCTCTATCATTGCGGGCAGAAGCTTTCCCGCCTGTTCGACGGCAGCGTCCGCCTCGCTGGTGATTTCGGGAAAGGCGTACGGAAGCCCGCCGCCCCGCCCCGCCGTAACGGACACCTCGGGCACCGCCACGCCCATGACGGAAGCCACGCCGCACTCCGCCGACACAGGCGCGGAAGGCATGGAAAACGCCGCTTCCGCCTCGTTGACGGGGACGAGCGAACGCGCCACGGAGAAAGCGCGCAGGGTTTCCGATAATTCCCGCTCCGTTTCCGCGCGCAACTTGTAATTTTTCCTCACGATTTCCGTAAAGCGGCGCACCATTTCGTCCGACTTATCCTTTAAGAGCTTGTGCCCCCTCACGGCGGTCGACAGGCGCGCTTTCAGCTTTTTCAGCTCCATACGGGTGGGATTGACGTTGAGTCTTGCCATTATTGATTCTCTGTGCTCTCCGAGCCTGAATTCAAATATTTATCGAGATATTCCTTTCTGATTCGTTTCAACTCGCTTGCGGGCAGAATTTTCAGTAAATCCCAGCCCAAATCCAGCGTTTCCTCAATCGTTCTGTCCGTTTCGAAGCCCTGCGACACGTACCGCTTTTCGAACTCCTCGGCAAACTTCGCATAAAGTTTATCCGTATCGGACAGTGCCGCTTCACCCAGAATTGCCGAAAGCTCCTTGCACTCCTTTCCGCGCGCATACGCCGCAAACAGCTGATTCATGGTGTCGGCGTGATCCTCGCGCGTCTTGCCCTTGCCGATGCCTTTATCCTTCAAACGGGAGAGCGACGGCAAAACGTCGATAGGAGGATTGATCCCGCGCTTATATAAGTCGCGCGACAGGATGATCTGTCCTTCGGTGATATATCCCGTCAAATCGGGGATGGGGTGCGTTTTGTCATCCTCCGGCATGGTCAGAATGGGAATCTGCGTAATCGAACCCGCGCATCCGCGGATTCTGCCCGCGCGCTCGTAGAGCGTTGCAAGGTCGGTATACAGGTAGCCGGGGTACCCTCTTCTGCCGGGGACTTCGCGCCGCGCCGCCGAAACCTCGCGCAACGCCTCCGCATAGTTGGTGATATCCGTCATAATGACGAGCACGTGCATACCGCATTCGAACGCAAGGTACTCCGCGCAGGTCAGAGCCATGCGGGGGGTAGCGATACGCTCGACGGCAGGGTCGTTGGCAAGGTTGGTAAACAGCACCGTGCGCTCGATGGCGCCCGTCTTTTTGAAATCGTCGATAAAGTACTGCGCCTCTTCGAACGTAATTCCGATTGCCGCAAACACGACGGCGAAATTACTGTCGCCCGAACGCACCTTCGCCTGACGGGCGATCTGCGCCGCAAGCTCCGCATGGGGCAGACCGCTCATGGAGAACACGGGAAGCTTCTGCCCCCTGACGAGGGTGTTCAGACCGTCGATCGCCGATACTCCCGTCTGGATAAATTCGTTGGGATAATCACGTGCGGCGGGGTTGATCGGCTCGCCGTTGATGTCCAGCTTCTTTTCGGGAATGACGGGCTCGCCTCCGTCGCGGGGGTTGCCCATGCCGTCGAATACTCTGCCCAGCATATCGCGGGAGACGGCAAGCTCCTGCCCGTGTCCCAAAAACCTTGCGCGGGAGTCGGAAATTTTCAGCCCCTGCGAATTTTCGAACAGCTGGACGACGGCTTTGTCGCGGTTGACTTCGAGCACCTTGCCGCGGCGGATTTCGCCGTTCGCCGCAATAATTTCCACGAGCTCGTTATACGTTACGCCCTCTACGCCGTCCACCACCATCAGGGGACCCACGACTTCGCGAATCGTCTTGTATTCCTTAAACATCTTCTTCCCCTCCCTCGGCGATCGCTTTGAGCTCGCGGTTCATCGTCGCAAAGATTTCGTCGAACTCGGCGATATTCTCTTCGGGAATATATTTTGCGCGTCCGATTTTTTCCTTGCAGGAGCAGGCGAGAATCGCCTCGATATCCGCATATTTTTCCACGGCTTCGCACGCAAGGCGGTTAAATTCGTAGATTAGTTTGAGCATAAGCAGCTGCTTTTTCAGCGAGGTATAGGTGTCTACCTCGTGGAAGGCGTTCTGGTGCAGATAGTCCTCGCGAATCATTTTCGCCGTTTCCATAGTAAGCCTATCCTTTCTCGAAAGCGCGTCCATGCCGACGAGACGCACGATTTCGTCGAGCGCCGCCTCCTCCTGCAAGGTCGCCATGACGAACGCACGGTACTGCAAAAATTCTCTGCCCACGTTTTCGTCGTACCACTCCTTCATGCGGTCGGCGTAGAGCGAGTAACTGATCAGCCAGTCGATCGCGGGAAAGTGCCGCTTGTAAGCAAGCGATGCGGACAATCCCCAGAACACCTTGACGATCCGCAAGGTCGCCTGAGATACGGGCTCGGACAAGTCGCCTCCCGGAGGCGACACCGCGCCGATCGCCGAAACCGACCCCGTGCGCTCCTTACTGCCGAGAATCTTTACGATGCCCGCCCGCTCGTAAAACTCCGCAAGGCGGCTTGCAAGGTACGCGGGATACCCTTCGTCGCCGGGCATCTCTTCGAGCCGCCCGCTCATTTCGCGCAACGCTTCCGCCCAGCGCGAGGTGCTGTCCGCCATAATGGCTACGTTATAGCCCATATCGCGAAAATACTCCGCAATGGTGATCCCCGTGTAAATAGAAGCTTCACGCGCCGCTACGGGCATATCCGAAGTATTTGCGATCAGCACCGTACGCTTCATCAACGGCTCGCCCGTTTTCGGGTCTTTGAGTTCGGGAAACTCGTTCAGAACGTCCGTCATTTCGTTGCCGCGCTCGCCGCAGCCCACGTAGACGATGATGTCTGCGTCTGCCCATTTTGCAAGCTGGTGCTGCACGACGGTCTTACCGCTTCCGAAGGGACCGGGTACCGCCGCAACGCCCCCCTTAGCAATAGGGAACAGCGTGTCGACGACGCGTTGACCCGTAACCATGGGCGTTTTGGGAGAAAGCTTTTCGCGGTACGGTCTGCCCTTGCGGACAGCCCACTTTTTCAACATACAAACTTCCCGCTCGCCCGCGTCCGTCTTGATTACGGCAATCGTCTCCTCAACGGTATGCTCCCCGTCGGAAATTTTTGCGACCTTGCCCTTGACGCCGACGGGCACGGTGATGCGGTGCTCCACGATTTCCGTTTCGTTGACGATTCCTAAAACGTCGCCCGCCTCCACCTCGTCGCCGACTTTAACGCGGGGAATGAATTTCCATTTCTTTTCACGGTCGAGGTTGTTTACGGATACGCCGCGCGAAATCCGCGCGCCGTACTGAAAATACAGCGACGTCAAGGGGCGCTGGATCCCGTCGAAAATACCCGTGATCAGTCCGGGAGCAAGCTCCGCCGAAAGGGGCGCGCCCGTGGTTACGACCTCTTCGCCGATTCCGAGTCCCGCCGTCTCCTCGTACACCTGAATGGACGCCTTGTCGCCGCGCAGCTCGATGATTTCGCCGATCAGCTGCTTTTTCGACACCTTGACGACGTCGTACAGTTTGGCATCCGCCATACCTTCCGCAACGATCAGCGGACCCGAGATCTTAATAATTTTCCCTGCCATAAGTCCTTCCTTTTTCCATTGGCTGATTCTTCCGCACTCCCCTGAATCTACCGCGCCGACGCAGGGAGGGGAAGCATTCTGTCAATCGTTTTTAAACAAATCCACGCCGAGCGCGCGCTCGGTAGCGCGGCGGATGCACTCCTGCCCGTAACCCGTACTGCCGCTTTTGGACGGCACGGATAATATTACGGGATAGGGCTCTTCGTCAAACCGCTTTAAAAAGTCGTTCAGCTCCCGCGCAAGCTCCTCCGTCAAAAAGATGACGGAATATTCCGAGGCGATCGAGCGCAGAATTTCGCGCGCCTTCTTTGCGTCGTTTGCCGCAAACGCGGCAACGCCCGCCGCCTTAAACACCATAATGCTGTCGCCGTCGCCGACGAACGCCGTCTTTCCCGTCATATCAACCCCTCAACCGCCGAAGGATTTCTCCTTCCTTCAACCCCGCCGCAAGGGACGTGAACACGATTCTCACGTTTGCGTTTTCCGTGCGGCGACGGAAAATATAGCGGAGGAACACCCCGTCGTCTCCGAGCTCGAACGGCTTTTCGTTGAAATAGCGCAACTCGCACGAAGCAAGCGCCTTTTCGGCTTCGGAATAGGGCCGTCCCTCCTCCTTTGCCGCAACCAACATATCTGCAAAATCCGAATACACCGTGCCGCGGAAAGCTTTTTTTATCTTTTCCGCGTCGCCGAACGCAAGCGCAAGTTGCTTTTTCGAAAGGCTGCCCCCTTCGAGCAGATACTTTTCGGCTTCCTCCGCGCTCTTCGAGCGGAACGCCGTCAACAGATTGGTCATATCCGTGCGCAACGCAAACAGCTTTCTGCACGCGCCCCGTTTCAGGGTGCGATTGAAAAACGCCGCTTCCGCCCGAGCAAATATCGCGCCGACGCTTGCCCCGTCCGCGCCCTCCGCAAGGGCGGACTTCGCGTCCCTTACCGCCGCGGCAAGCTCTTGGGGCATATCCCCCAAGTCGTCCGCGCCGATTTTCTTTTGCAGCGCTTCCACGGAAAACAAGCCGTCCCCCGCCGCCATGGGCGCGCAGTCCGTCTTTAAAAAGTCCGCCTTGACGATTGCCTTGGCGTTGTAAAAATCGCGGGAGGCAAGCAGATAGCTTAAAATCTCTTCCGAAGGCGCGTATTCGAGAATAAAACGGTCGATATCGCGATCGTCCGCCGACACGAGTTTTTCAACGTCCGATACGCTCTCCGCGTCTCCCCCGCCGAACCCTGCGTCCAAAAGAGCGCGAAACGCCTCTTCCGCGCCCATTGCGCAGAAGCGCGGCAGCCTGTCTTTCAACAGCTTCGTCTCTTTTACGGCAATCACACCGCCCGTATACGCCCCGTCTTTTTTCTTCATTGCAATTTAAAGAGCTTTCTCGCAAGCTCCGATTGATACTCTTCCCTGTCGCGTTCCAGAAGCGCCGCATACGAAATATCGCGGTCGGAAAATTTTCCGCGCAAAATAAATCCGCCGTTGATTTTCGCACGTTCGCGCGAAAGCCTCAGCTTCTTTTTTTCCGCGATTTTTTCCGCGCCGATCGGAAAAGCGAATTTTTCGGACAGCACCACCTCGTCGCCCTCCTCGGCGTACTCGTCGAGAAGGCGCGAAAAGAGCGCAAGCGTCTCTTTTTCGCCAAGCGCGTTCAACTTGGCAAGCGCGCCGTCATAGATACCGTCGATGACCCGCCGCCGCGCCGCAAGCGCGATTTTCTTGCTTTCGAGCCGCACGGTAGCCGCACTGCCCTCGTCCATCGCGCGGATACGCTCGGCAACCGCCGCCTCTTCCTTTTCCCGCTCGCGCGCAGCCTGCGTTTCGGCAAGCTTCACTTCTTTCGCCGCCCGCTCCTTTGCGGTGCGGATAATTTCCTCCGCCTCCGCCTCTGCATCCGCGCGGATCCTGTCCGTAAGCGCCTGAATACTCATGATTTTCTCCTTGATCGGGGGAATCTTAATTTACGAAAATTCTCCGATTATCCCAACATGATGGAGATAAGCATACCGAGGATCGCGTAGAACTCGATCATTGCAGGGTAAATAATGAGCTTGCCGCCGAGAGATTCCTGTTTACCGACCGCGTAAATACAGTTTGCCGCCGCCTTCCCCTGGAAGAAACCGGATACGAGACCGGACAGCGCCATAGGCATAACTTGCGCGAATACCGACAGTCCTTCCCAAACGTTCATCGTCTGCGCGTTCAGTCCGCCCGAAGCGATAATGGCTACGATAAAGCCGTAAATCCCCTGCGTTGCGGGCAAGAGCACGAGCACGAGCACTTTTCCGAACTTCTTGGGATCCTCGCCCAGAACGCCCGCAGCCGCACTGCCCGTCTTGAAAAGACCGATGCTCGACCCGATGCCGCAAAGGATCACGCAGAGCGCAATTCCCGCCATAGCGACCGCATAACCAGCTGTAAACATAACTAACTTCTCCTTATATCTTCACGGAAGCCCGTGAGTTTTCCTTGATTTTTATTTTCTTCGCTTTCTTAGCCTGCGGCAAGGGCGCTACGGGCACCCAAACGTGGCTGTGGCGCGAACCGAACGGGGTGAACAACGCGCCCTCCCCTTCGTAAAATTTCCCGTAAAATTCCACATACTGCAATCTCGCGTCGTGGATATACGCACCCAAAAGACTCAGCGCCAGATTGAGCACGTGTCCCGCTATCAGCAATACGATGCCGAGCACGACCAACCCCGCATTTCCGCTTACGATCATGCCCGTACTGCCGTTCCAGCCCGTCAGCGCGTAACCCGAAACGATTTGCGCGATCACCGCGCCCGACAGCATCAACCCGTACAGACGGGCGTAACTTAAAATATCCGACGCGTAGTTGATCACGCCGTACGCCGCGCCGAAGCCCTTGGTGAATTTACCGAGCAGCTTTTCCTTCCGCCCTGCCGTCAACATGGCGACGAGGAGCGTAACTCCCGCCGTTCCCCCGCCCACGTACACGAGGATCTTCGCATGAAATTCCTCGACGAAGCCCGCAAGCGCAAGCCCCACGCCTACGGAAAAGAGCGCCCAGACCACGCCGTCTAAAATGCCGTCCGGAATTTTCCCTCTGCGCCAAGCCTGAATCGCGCGGCACACGTAGCCGGCAAACAGCTGAAATACGCCAAGCTCAAGCGCAATCACGAGCAGCGCGGGAATGGGAATCCCCAAAAACGACCAATTTACCTTTGCTTCCGTGTCGCCCATCTGCAATAAGTCAGGCATTATCTTAAAGGGTAAAACGGAAATTCCGAACAGGGAATTAAACAGGATTCCCCAGACGAAAGCAAATGCTCCGCCGATGCAGAACACCGCCGCCAAACGCTTCAAGCCGCCGTCGCGCGTCCTTCCGCGGTACCAAAGAATCCCGCCGCCGAGCGCCATCAGCAGCCCGTAGCCCATGTCCGCCATGATAAAGCCGAGGAAGAGGCTGTAAAAGAACGCCATGACCGTACTCGGATCGAACTCCCTTGCGTTGGGCGGGGAATAGAGGTTTGTGATCGCCTCGAAATTCTTCACCACGCCGTTGTTACGCATCAGGGTGGGCGGCGTCTCGTCCTTCTCTACGTCGAGGAAGGATACATACGCCGAATCGGCAACCTCTTTCAGCGCGTTCTCCACCAATTCTTCGCTGCCCTCGGGCACGTACGCCTCCAGCAGGAAGGTGCGCTCCGTCGCGAGCATTTTGCCCGACTCCGCCGCCTTCTCGCACTCGAACGCAAGACTGTCGCAATACACCTTCAAAGCGCGGATTTGCGCGGCGAGCCCGTATTCCGCCTGCTCGCCCGTTTTGATTTTTTCGTTTAATTGGTTTTCTCTTTCGAGTAAGGCGCAGTTGAGCTCCCGCCCCGTGCGCGTTTCCTTACGGAAGGGACAGACGGAAAACAGCGCTCCGCGTAAAATTTCTTCCGCCTGTTCCGCAACGCTCGTATGCGCCGCCACCGCGACCGCCACCGTATCGCCCGCACCCGAAACGGAAAGCGCCGCCATGTCGCCGAGCGCAGTCTCCGTTTCCGCAAGCTTGTTTTTCGGCATTGCGCCGAGCTGAATTTTTACGTGCTTTGTGTTGCCGAATTCGATAAACGGCTCGTCGATTTCCGCGTAGGGCTTGGCGGCAAGCGCGTCGCGGCGGACTTTTACAAGCTCCGCCTGCGCCTCTTTGCGCTCTTCCAGCAAAGCCTCGATCTTCTCTATCAGCTCTTCCGCTTCGCCGCGTTTTTCTTTGGCGGACATGAACTCGTCGTATGAAATTTCGAACCCGTCCTTGCAGAGCGGATATTCGAGCTTCGCCTCCTTCGCAAAGCGTCGGGAGGTCGCCTCCAATTCCCCGAGCGCACGCTCCGCGCGTTCGAGGCACGAAAAAAGCGCATCGGTATCCGCTTGGGGGCGATGCGTATTTTCTTTATCGGATAACGGCTTGATCTCAACCGCGCCCGTCTTTTGCAGCGCGTTGAGAATCGAATCCCTGTCGGAAGAGATTGCCGCAAGCCGCAACTTACGCATGACGGCTATCGCCATCGCATATCCTCCTTACGATCGTGCCGACCCGCTTGTCGGTTCCGCGCAAAATTTCATCCGCATATGCGGCGTTCGCTTCCCGTTCCCTCTTCAATGCTTCCTGCGTGCGCGCTTCGAAACGGCTTTCCGCCTCTTTCAAAGCGGTTTCCTGATACCCCTTCAAGGACTCCTCCGTGGATGTTTTAATATCGGCAGCTTTCAACGCAGCCTCTGCCGCAATCTTTGCCGCTTCTGCCGACGCCTCTGATTTTATCTTTGCAGCAGCTTCTTCCGCCGCCGCAACCGTTTTTAAAATTTCGTCCATGAAGCTCCTCCGTCCGTAATCGCCCGATTACGCGCCGCCGCGCCGCAAACGCCGATAAGTTCCGCTTTCGGGTACCGTATTATTTTAACAAATCGCCAAACGTTTTGCAAGCAAATTGACAAAACTTTCCCGCGAAATTTTTATCGGACAGTTTATTTATACCCGAAGAAGAACCCGACAAAACGCTTCCGAACGCATATCCAGTCCGTTTCACAAAGCGTTCAACTTTGCTTTCGATCAGCAGTCCGTTAAGCATCCGTCGGCGACAAATGCAGAAACGACCGCGTATTGATTTGGGCTACATTCGGACGGAAGAACGTTTTTTCGGCATTTTTGAAATTTTTTATAAAACGAGCATAAAAACGCTTGATAAATTTTTGCGGGTTTGGTAAAATATACGGGAATTTAATAACTCATTGGGGTGTCGCCAAGCGGTAAGGCAACGGACTCTGACTCCGTCATTCGGGTGTTCGAATCACTTCGCCCCAGCCAGCAATAAGGGCTGTTTTTGAAGAAAAACAGCCCTTTACCATTGCTCAAAAAATAAAAACGCCTCGCAGAAAGCCCTACAAGCGATTTTAGTCCCTCTCTCGTGGTAGGTATCAGCTCCTCTTTTTTTGAGCCTTATAATCAATATGTCCCGCAAATGTCCCGCAGTTGATTCAAATTTCGTCCCACAAATGTCCCGCAACTTCAAAAAGTCATTCATAAGTTCACATATATTAAGATAGATAAATTTAGCTTTATAAAGCAAAAAAGGCTTCCTATTGGAAGCCTTTTGCCTTATGCGTACGTAAACGATAACGTTTTTGATATTATTTCTGCCGAAGCGATATGCTGTTCTTCTTCAAAATGCGCATAAATCTTTTCCGTCGTTGCGAGTTGCGAATGACCCAACCACTTTTGTATATCTTCCATTTTAATGCCTTCGTGCCGCATGAGCGTCGCACAGCTGTGCCGCAAGTCGTGAAAACGAATATGCCTGAAACGGCAGTTCTTCAAATGCTTTACAAAAGCGCAAGTAATATAATTCGGGTTATAATACTCTCCATCTTCGTGGACATAAATATAATTCGTATTTTTATAACTGTTCCCGAAAAACTCCTGTTCTTCTTCCTGCTTCGCTTTCATTCTTAAAAGCATTTCTTCGATTACAGGCATAAGCGGCAACGTCCGTAAACTTTTTTTGGTCTTGGTGCGTTCTTTTTCAACGCAAGTATATTTCCCGTCTACAACGCATCCGACGATCGTTCTGCGTATCGTGATCGTTTTATAGTTGAAATCTATCGCCGACCACTGTAAACCGGATATTTCGCTTCTACGCAACCCGTAATAGACAGCCATAAACACAGGAAATTCGATTTGCGTTCCCCTTACGGAACTTAAAAGCTTTTGCAATTCACTCTTATTGTAATAGTCCCCGATAAACGGATCTGCTTGCGGCAATTTAACTTTATCGGCAGGGTTACAAATAATTTTATCTTCTTCGTATGCGTCCTGTAACGCCTTTCTGATATTGGAATGATAATGCTTTACCGTACCAGCGCTTACCTTTTTAATCTGTGCTTTATAGAACTCGTTAATGTCCTGCGCCGTTATTGTTTGCAAAGTAATTCTCCGCTGATTAAAATACGGCACGATTGCGCGGTTAATCTGACGCTTATAATTGCAATAGGTAGATTCTTCTATGAGCCCTCTCTGCGCTTCGCACCATTCCTGCATATACTGACCGAACAGTAAATCATTTTCCGCAGGAATTGCACGTTGTACCGAAACGGTAATTGTTTTGGCTTCGGGTATCAACCGACGCTCCTCTATACTATACCGCTTTTGATAATCGGCAAGAATTTGTTCGGCTTTTCGCTTATTGCCTTTCACTTTCAAGCCCGTCGGCTCCCAAATCTGTTTACGGCTTCCATCTTCTGCATAATAAGAAATGGCAATATAATAATTTTCGTGTTTTTCTCTCAACCATGCGGATATCATTTTTATTCCTCCTGCAAATTAATTCCCAAATATTCGGCAAGCGCCGTCCTCGATACTCGGTATTCTCTACCGACTTTAAGATGTTTTATATCGTGCTTTTCTATAAACCGATACGCCGTTACCCGGCTGATCCCCAAAAATTCACATACATCTTTTATATCCATCGCATCCTGATATTCGGAAAGTTTCATTCTTTTTTTCTCCAATTATTTACCCCCTCTTTACACAAGAGAAAGGTGCGTCAGTTAATCGGCACACCTTTCAAATGCGCAGATTAACTGCATATTTTGATATTTAATAAGCACGGCTCAAAAGGCCGTGCTTATTCGTTATTTATTCGGTTTTTTTCGGGTCGTACTGATTTTGCAGGGCTTGATACCCCGCATAAATCAGTTCCACTTTGGTTAGACCGTGCTTTTTCAGAAAGGCACATATTTCCTTATGCGTTTCAGTAGCCAATCTGGTGTTGAATTGCTTCGTCGCCTGTTCCCTGTACTCTTTGTTTTCCGCTTCGTACTTTCGCCGCGCTTTCCTTATCGGCGTTTCGGGTTTCTTTTCCATGCTTGCTCCTTATGCAACGTAAACGATTTCATTTAAGATTTCTTCTTCGATGAGTTTCTGCATCTCGGTCTGTCTGCGGTAGTCCTCTAAAAAGTTTCCCGTCCGCTTAAAGCGTTCGTCTTTTTCGAGCCTTGCCGCAATCACATCGTACAGCTCGTCCGCTTGCCTGTCGATACCGTGCAAGTATTCGGGAAGGTTGGCAATCGTCCAATCAAGCCCCGTATCTTCGAGGTATTTCTTTTTCAGCGTGCCGTACTTGCCGTAGACGTGTTTGATAGGTTTTACGTTCGCCTGATAAACTTTGATTTCCTCTACCGTAAGCCCCTCGTTCCTCTCTGCTTTTGCGATAATTTCCTGTGCGTTCATAACTTCACCTCCAACGTTTTTCTCTATTATATCGTGCTATCACGATATTGTCAACCCTTTTTTCAAAGATTCTTAAAAAATTTTTTTCTTGGCTTTTAAGTTACAAGCGCGGCGATCCCGCGAATGAGATACGGACAAGCGACGAGAATTACCGCAATCACCACCAAGCCGATTACATAATTGATAAGCATCTTTTTTGCTTTTTCCTTATCTTCGTTCTTGTGGGCAATGGCAATTATAACGCCGATGACGATACTCCATACCCCTGCCGCCGCAAGCAATACCCACCACATATACGGGCTGTACTGCTCAAACAGATATTCCACATAATTACTTACTTCCTCGTATTGGTCGCCAAGCTCTTGCTTGTAGCTATGCCCGCAAGAGGCGCAAGTGTACGTTCTCGTTGTCTTACCGCCTTGGGACGATGTATCCGTAATTTCGTAACTATGACCGTTTGGATGACCGTATCATAAGTATCGCCGCAATTCAAGCAAGCGCTACGCAACACCCCCTCCGACGTACAAGTAGGCGCGGTTATGATTTCATTGGTATAATTATGACCCGTAGGGTAGTTCCCCTCGGTTTCGTACTTATCGCCGCATACGCTACACCGATAAACGATATGCTCGCTCTCGGTACAGGTTGACGGAGTGGATATAATACTATAACGGTGTCCGCTTGTGTATTCTATTTCTTCATAACTATTGCCGCATTGACTACATTCGTAAATCTTTTTTCCGTTGGTTAAGCAGTTTGCCGCCGTTTGCGAAACTACTTTATAATAGTGATCTATTTTGAATGTATATTTCTTTGTCTTTAAAGCATTGTTGGAAAGAATAATTTCATGTTGCCCTTCGTTACTGATAAACCGCCCTTCCGTATAATTTTCACCGTCTAATGTGGCAGACCAATAAGGATTATTCCAAACAAATGAAACACTGTTGTCCGATTCCGATTTTATTAAATTGCCCGACGGATCTTCCGTACTCAAAACAATCCAAACCGTCTCCGACCTGTTCCCGTTTCCGTCCTCGCCATAAAAGTAATAACGTCCGCTACGTTCCGTAACGGGTATGGTATAAACGCTTCCCGCCGCGAACCATTCTTCACCTTCATACTTTGCATAAAGTTTTGCCGTGCCGGAGTCGTCGTTTGCCGCAACCATAAATGCCTTTCCAACCGTTCCTCCGAATTTAGCTTCTGCACTACACGAAAGCGTTGGCGGTATAAGGTCTAAAAACAGCTTAACTTTTTGCGTTGCATTTCCGACCGTATCCGTTGCATAGAATTCCCACCAGCCCGAATTTGCCACCGTTGCTTCTACATTAAAGACCGTTTTATTGGTTGTAGCAAAAGAGCTTGTATTGGGTCGTTTATAATAGATATATCGGAAATGAGGATCGCTTGCCGAATAAGAAATACTCTTATTAGTTGTGGAACCGCTCGATATAACTTCCCCGCCCGCTTTTAATTCGTTTGACGGTGCCGTTAAGTCTACCGTAAAGCGGAAGCGATAATAATGCGCGTATAGCGTATTTCCAATCGTATATCGGGCATAGTAGGAAAAAACATAATTTCCATCGCTTAACGCTCCTTCATACAGCGTTCTTGATTCTTTCCCCGATAATTGCAACGCGTAGATATTTGCCCCGTCTTTATCCAAGGTAAACGTATGATGATCGCTTATCTTTATAATGTTGAGCTTGATTTTTACATAGTTCCAGTTAATCACGCAATGATCCTCTAACGTACCCGTTCCCGAAGTATTGGATGATTCCATAGTGATATTGTAATTCCCGGACGGACTACCCTGTCCCACGACACCGCCGTTTAACGTTTCTAGCCTACCGTTCGTAACACAAACGGCAGAAGTATTTGTCGCCGCGCTTGCCGTAGTTGCGCCTTGCGGCGCAACTACAAACAGCACGGCAAATAAACAGAGCATTACGGCGAACATTGCTGTCGTTAATAAAACTTTTGATTTAGCTCTCACTCTCTCCCTCCTCTTTTTTCTCGTCGCTGAATAATTCTTTTGCGTAATTCCCCGCTTGTACCCGCATACAAGCGCGAAGCTCGGACGAGCCTACAAAAAACGCCTGTCCCGTTACCGCCGAGATTATCATGCGCTGTTCTTCGTCGTTGAAGCTGTCGCCCGTCCTGTAAACGTCCAAAACGTCTTTCATATCGGGCGCACTTAATTTGAATATAAAACTGTACTGCGAATTTTTGAGTATCGCGCTCGTCTTACCGCGCAATTCTTCGTTCGCGTTCCAATCGGCGATGTTCTGCGTAGCCGGAATAAAACTGCCGTTGTATTTACGGATACGCTTGCTCATCGAATAGAAAAAGTCAAGCGCAATCGGGAACTTGGCGTCGATAAACAAGTGCGCTTCGTCGCAGACGATCATGGTGCGGATAACTCCGCCGTTCCTGTTCCGCTCTCTCGCGTTGATTACTTCCTGCTCTATAAAGCGGAAAACAAGCAACATTTGAGCGTTCGCCACCACATTATTCTTATTGGCGAACAAACTCTGAAAATCAAAGTCGATGAGATTTGAATAAGCCTGCAACGTACTCGGCGCGTTCCAAATATCCGAATATCTGCCGTTTACAAATTTTTGCAAGTACAGCTCCGCCGTTCGCATATCGCGTTTGGTAAGCTCGTCCATTTTCTCTCTGTCCTTACTTCTTAACGTTTCGAGCAAGTCCGAAAACAACGGGAAGTAGTCCGCAGGAAAATTACTGCAATCCGTATTTTCCGTAATGCCCATTCTCGCATACGTTTCCACGGTAAGGTTATTGATAAGCTCCAACACGTCAACGGGCGCGTCTGCAAGCACGATCTTGAAAAAGCTCTCCAACATTTTCAGGTGCGTATTGAACGTAACCTTACTGTCTGCCGCCGTTCCGTCCTCCGTCAGTATCTTATATATATGGAAAGGGTTAATTCTGCCCTCTCTTGCGTTACCGACGTTTATCACGTTCCCGTAAAGATTTCTCGTTAAGGCAAGGTATTCGGCTTCGGGGTCTAAAACGATAACTCTCGTTCCGTTCGCCCATTCGTTGAGAATAAGGTTTTTGAGAAAGAACGATTTGCCCGACCCCGATTTGCCGATAATCATGGCGTTACTGTTTTGATACAAATTCCCACGCTTCCAAAGATTGAAGATAAACGGATAACCGCTCTTGTTGTTCTCGCCCAAAAGAATGCCGCCCTCGTCCATGACGAACGTTCGCACGAACGGAAACGCCGCCGCAAGCGATGAGCTGTTGATGCCGCGCTCTTGGTTTTTGAGTGTAGATACGGGGCTTACGTTCGCGCTCTTAAACCCTTCTATCTGCAAGCCGTAAAGCGTGGACGGGCGGAAGTTACCCATAAGCATCGAACGGCGCACGTTTTTCTTGTAGTTATCGTTGCCCGTATAATTATAAGCCGTAACGGTAAGCGTAACGTCGAACAAGCTCTCGTTCTCCGTCTGCAACGCGTTAAGTAACGTATCCATAGTTTCCCTGTGCGTTTCCGCGCTGTTCGCTTCGCTCGCCTTTTCGGATATGATTTGTTTCGTTTCCATTTCGCCGATGCACTTGTCGATACGGCGAATGGCTTTCATCTTGTCTACGGGCTTTACGTGCATGACGACCTTTGTATTGGGGATATTGAAAAGCTCCGCACCCCAAGCGTTCTTGACTCTGAGCGGGTATTCCGACACCGCCAAAACCGCCGCTTGCGTCCCGTCCAGCTTGTAACTGTTGGCGTGGAATACGATCTCTTTCGGCTTTACCCAATCGAGCAAGTCCTCGTCCTTTACCTCTTTGATTTCCCGCTCGTCAAAGTTACGGGAATAGCTGTACTTTAAGAACACCGCCGTTTCGCGTAACCCAAGCAAATGCGTATCGAGTCCGCACTTTGCGATCTCGCTCGCCACGTTTACCGCTGTGCTTTCAAGGTCAAGCTCGTTTCTGCCGTAAACGATGATATAGTAGTCCGATAAATACTGCTTGCGGATATTGTTGAGCTTGTCTATCCTGTCGATGCGCTCGCTCAAAATGTTTTCCTTGATAATCTTAACACCTTTCTCGTCGTTGCTTTCCTTTTCTTCCTGCAAGCGTTTGAACAGCTCGCCCGCAAAAGTGTCCATATTCACGGGACGGTCTATCTTGACTATATCCGCGCTCTGATTTTGGTCTAACAGCTTCAACGCATTGGCAAAGTAATTGATGTCGATATTCTGTTGAACGGCATCTTCGATCCCGAAATTCTTTTGCCCTATCTTGACGACTCTGCCGAACGTACCGCCTTTATATGCGATAAGCCCGCTCTCCCTGATTTCTTTCAGGTCGATAAGCGCGTCGATATTTTCCTTTGCGTTCTTGCTGTCCTTTTTGTACTTTTTCTTTGCGAACAGAAAGCGTATATTCTCAAACACGCAGGTATAGAAAATACCGTCCGGAGTCGGGATAAACATACCCACCGCTACAAGTCCGATTACGGCGGCTACCCACCATTGCCCTGCCGTAACTGCGATAAAAATAATCGCAAATACGATTAAAGCAACGATTATATCTGCCATGGAATAACATTTCCACACCGTATTCTTTACTTTGATTTTTTTAGGAATAATTCTCATTCGCCATCTCCTTCCGTTCCGCTTTCTTCCGCGCCACCGTCCGACGCACCGTCGTCGGTGTATTTTTCGTCGCCGCTATCCGGGTTTCCGCTGTCCGTATTGCCGCTGTCGTTATTCGAGTGCTTATTTCTATGTACCGCATGGGCAATTCCCTTGATACCTTTCCAAGCAAGCCCTATCGTCATACCGCCGATCACTTTGCCGCCGTAGTACGCGCTTCTGAGCCAACCGCCTCCCGCGTGCATATCGTCCGCCGTACCGAATAATTTTGCAAACAGCGTCTGCCCTGCGGGAATAATCATCGCCCCGCCGACTATCATGAATATCATAAACAAGGCGTTTCCGAACCCGCTGACACCCGGCAAGTGCATCTGCTGAATAAGCGGGAACAAAAGCACAAAGATATTGACGGATAACACCGCGCCGTAAGCGAGAATGATTTTCGTTACGAACTGCTCGCGCCAATTCTTAAACCGCGCCCCGTCATCGAGCGGAAGCGTTGACATGGAAACGGGCATACAAAAATACATAAAGACGATTTCATACACGCGCTTGGCAAGGTTAAGCACCGCTATAATCAACGCTATCGCCAAAGCAATGCCCGCAATCAACGCGGGAAGATATAAAAAGGTATTCGGGTTGACCATGCCGTTGCATTTCCAACTTGTGGGCCATATCCCGAACAATGCCGCATTGTACCCACCAAATATATCGCTCACCGACAAGCTCGTTACGTCCACCTTATTGACGTTGTATCCGTTTATCCAATCTCCCACGCAAGCGTTAAACAGCGCGCTTGACAGTTTCGTAGACCCGTCGATACGGAAAATACGCGCAAGCAACTGTAACAGCGAATTGGCAATGAGTATCCCCAAGAATACAACCGCAAGCATGGCGAGCGTTCCCAAAAGCGCAAGAAAGAATTTTCCCACAATGCTCGACACGTTGCGGTTGTTGGCTATCATGTTCTTGACAAGCCCTACGATTGTAAAGATACACGTTAAGCCTACCGCCAAGATGAAGATACACCAAAAGATTGCGCCTACCGTACTGTCGCCTACGATTGTTTCCATGATATTCACGCTCTGCCCGCGAAAGCTAACGTTCGTAACCCCTGCGATTGCCGAGAATATCTCCATGAGCCCGTCTATCATCATTAACAACCACAGGAATAGCTGTAAGCAAAGTTCCTGAATAAAAATTAACATTGACTCCTCCTTTTCCGCAAAGTCAAGGGCGGCAATTCTGCCGCCCTTCCTACGGAATTGTTATAAATGAGTGAATTTTGGGAATTAGGCAAGGAAGGCGTGCAAGGGGCAAGGGAGTGTACCATGAAGTACATGACCGAAGCCCTGCGTAAGCCTGACGCCGCATAAACCCCAAAGGCACTCGTTTATGCGCCTACCCAAGCGGATAACCCGTTAATAAGCAACGGCGCGCCCATTGCCACGACGAATATAATCACAATGCCGATGATAAGGTTTTTGACCATATCGCGGGCATTGATTTTTTCTTCGTTACGGTGTGCAATGGCAATTTTGATGCCGATATATGCGCCCCAAATCACGACTACCGCCGCGAGCGCAATGACGATATAGATCCAAAAGCTATCCATTAAGCCTTTGAGCTTATCTACGATTTGAGCAAGGCTTCCGTTTAAGCCCTCGTTCTCTGCTGCCGCCAATAATTGATACATATTCTCTTTTTCCTCCCTTATTTCTGCTTCTTATTTTTGATTTTCTTATACACGATAAACCCTGCAACGCCGCCTACGGCAAGCACGATTAAGATTACAAACATGGCAATCGCCGCGCCGTTCCCGCCTTCCGCTTCCGTATTGTCTTTATTATCGGGTTGCGGCTCGGTAGGTTCGGTTTTATTGTCGTCGGGAATTTCAGGCTCTGCGGGCGTTGTCGGCTCGGTAGGCTTGTCGGGTTGTTCGGGGTTTGTAGGCTCGTCCGGAATAAAGGGCGTATCGGGCACGGGCTGTTCGGGAACGGTAGGCTCTACGACCTTTTCGTTTGCCGTAACGTTAAGCGTAGTAAGCTCGTCGCCCGCTTCGTTCTTAATAGTTACCGTGATTTCGCCGTAAAGCGCGGAATAGTCGATTACTCTGCCCGTAACGTATCCGTCCGTTACGACCCCGTCCCCGTCCGTAAACTTCACCGCAAAATATCCGCTCTTGGCGTCGCCGCATTTTTCGCAGACACACATTGCAACGAGCTTCATATCTTCCGCGTTGTCTTTCACATAAAGTTCGTAAGCGTGTTGATGCGGTTCGGGAATCACGGGTTCTTCGGGTTCTTCGATATATCCGTCGTCGCCGCTCGTTACATAGTCCGAAAGATAACTGTAATTGCAATTCACGCAGATATGTCTTGTATAACCCAAGCTCGTAGGCGTTGCGGGAACGACGATTTCCAAATAGTTATGCCCTTTCGCCGCAACGTAATCGGTTACGAATCTATCGCCGCAATCGTTACAAACGTGTTCGGTATAGCCGTAGGTTACGCACGTTACTTCGTGCATCGTTTCGGTATAGGTGTGTCCGTTCGGCTCGGTATAGTCCGCGATATATTCGTCGCCGCAGTTCCGGCAGAAGAACGTTGTGTAACCGCCCTCCAAGCAGGTAGGCTCGGTAATCGTCGCTTCGTAGTCATGTCCGAGTTCGTCCACGAAAGTGTCAAAATACATGTCGTCGCATACGGCGCAGGTGTATTTCGTATAACCGCGTTCCGTACAGGTGGGCGCAATCGTTTCTTCCTGATAATCATGACCCGTTTCGTCTATGTAATTATCCGAATATTCATAGCCGCATACCGTACAAAAATGCGTGGTGTAGCCCTTATGCGTACAGGTTACGGGTACGATTGCCACCTGAAAGCTGTGCCCGTTCGCGGGCGCGGTCGTTTCGGTGTAGGTATGCCCGCAGGTTTTACACGAATACAGGGTATAACCCGCCGTGGTGCAAGTAGGCGCGATGTCCGTTTCCGTGTAGTTATGCCCCGCCGCTTCCGTATAGTTGTCCTTTTTCGTTTCGCCGCAATCGGTACAGGTATAAAGCGTATAGCCCTGCTCTATGCACGTTGCCGCAATTTCTTGTGCTTCGTAAGTGTGGGTATGTACCTCGTCCGCGCTCGCGGCTTTTGCCGTGGTGAAACCCGTACATACAAATGCCGATAAAAATAACGCCACGCTTGACGTGAGCGTTAAAAGTGTTGCTCTTTTTGTCTTTGTCATTTTTAACTCCTCTTTTTTATTTGTTTTTTGCTTGTGCCTGTAAAGCCAACAGTTTGGGCAATTCTTCTTCCAAATAGCTCGCCAAATTTTGCAATCTTTGTCTTACGGTTTGGTCGTACCCGTCCATATACAAGCGGATAAGCGTGAGCTTATCTTCGAGCTTGGCTTTGAGTAGCGCCGCGCCCTCTTCTTCCATAAGCGCTTCGCACACTTTGAAAATTTTCTGATGCACTTCCTTTACTTTCTCGTTCCAAAGCCTGTCAAGCTCGTTTACGTCCACAACGGGCGGCTTGTCCGATTTCGTCATCTCCTCATCTCTGCGCTCTATTGCGTCCTCTATCTTTTCGCGCTCCTTGTTCAGATCGCCGCCGAGAATATCGAATACGAACTCCTGCTTTTCAAACAGCCGCGCTTCGCGCTTGCTTATATCCGCTTTGCCCTTTTCAAAGTACACGTCCGCAAGCTCATACGACGGGGTGAACCTTGTCCAAATCGGCTCGTACCCGCGAACGCTCACAATGGCGTCGCCCTTTTCGTTACCGTTCAAACGTTCCAACATACCCACCGTAATAAGCGGCTGATTGCTTGCGCCGGTATTGCTCGTCGCGTTGCTCTCCGTACTTGTGTTGACGGAAAAGTTTTTGATTTTCTTCTGTCCGCATAGCTCCGAAAACTCGCGTCTTGTTTCAGGGTCGTCGCTACCAATGAAAATTTTAATATTGCAATTCGCTTTGAGTATATCCGCAATATCTTTCCCGTACTTCGCATTGAGCTGTGAAAAGCTCTGTAAGACGAACAGGTATCGAATGCCCCTTGAACGCCCTACCGTTACCATGCCTTCTATGTTTTCGAGCTTGGGCAGGTTGCCGAACTCGTCCAAGATAAAGTACGCTTTGCGCTTTAATATAGCCGTTTCCGTTTCGCCGCGCCGCAAGTTCAGGTTCGCCTTTTCTACAAGCTCTTTATACGTCTGCGTAATGAACAGCGTTACAAAACGGTGTCTTGTAAACCTTTCGTCCGGAACGATGACGAATACCGCGTTCGGCGTTTCGTCCATACTCACGATATTCAAATCGTCGCCGCTCGTCATAGACAGAATACCGTCGTCCGACAGTTGCTGGATATAGGCGTTCACCTCCGACAGATAGCTCGTTAAGGTTTTGTCGCTCGTGATAAGCACGGTATTTACAAGCCCTCTTACCTTGCTGTACTCGTCCCTGTTTTCCAACAGATATTGCTTTAACGCCGTAGTGTCCTCCGAGCAATATTTCGTAATGTTATGGTACACGTTGAAAAGCTGTAACTGCTTCTCGTCCATTACGCCCTCGATACAATCTTCGCAGAACGCAAGCACAAGCCCGAAAATAAGATTTCTCGCGCCCTCCTCCCAAGTGGGTTGGTCTTTGTTTTGTATCGGGCACAGCGTATATACCAAGTCCATAGCGTTCTCGAATATCTCGTCCTTTAATTCCTGCACTCTCGTCCGTGCGTCCTTATGCGATAAAAACATTTCGCCGCAAGCGTAATACTTTCCGTCCTTTTGCCGTAAGTTGTTTTTCAGCTCCTTTATCTGACGGATACGGCGTATAAGCGGTTGCATGGGATTCCACCGTTGCGACGAATATGGCTCGCGCAAATCGAGCGTTGAGATTTTGTAACCCTCGCTCTTTAACTGCTCGGCGTGTTTTTCGTAAAGCTCTTTCTTCGGGTCTGCAATCACCAAGCTCGGCTTGCCTTTGCTTCTGCCCAAAATTGCAATGTTCTGATCGACAAAGCCCGTTGTCTTACCGCTTCCCGTCGTTCCAACGATCAAAGCGTGTAGTTGGCTCGTCGAGATAATTTGCACCGCTTTCCCTTTATCTTCCGCACCGATGACGATTTCGTCGTCCTGTTCCTTTACCCCGTCCCAAGTCGTTACGGTAAATTCTTTGAGCTTTTTCAGCTTCTTAACCGTAAGCCACTCGGTATCCTCCAAGTCGTTCTCATTGAGCGCGATATTCTGTGCGTCGATGCGGTACATGAGCAAGAACCCTACAAGCAACATTCCGTTGACGACGCCGACGAGCAACCAATAATTCTTGTTGCCGAAGATACCCGCAAAGTCTTTGCCGAACAGCGCAAACACGAACGCTATGAGTACGCTCACGAACACCGCCACGAACGCGCCTATGACAAAACCCGCTTTATGCGATTTTCGTTTTTTGTGTCTGTGCGCTTCCTTTCTATTCATTCAAATTTTTTTACCTCCTATTCCTTTTCGTTACTTTAACCCGCGCTTAAATATTGTTTTAACTGCGTATAAAAGTCCTTGCCTTTTATCGGCAAGTTACGTTTTAACCTCTCCGCTTCAAAAGCAAATCTCTTTTCTAAGTCCGCCACCGAATAATTGACCTGAAATTTTCGCCACGTCTTATCGTCCATTTCTTTTAATTCGTCCCATAGTTCAGGGTAATGTATGCGTAGTCTCCGTAAATTCTCCAACGATTGCAACGGGCAACACCAACAGGACGCGCGGTCGAAAATTGTATAAAGTCCCTCCCAATCGTATCCTTTTTCGTAACAGTATTTCAAACAATCGGCTTCATTCCAACCCCACTCTACAAGCGGCATTCTTTTATTCTTTTCCCGATTGCCTTTCCTTTCAATGCGCTTTTTTTCGTCTGCCGCTATCCCTACGCATTGGATAACGTTGTATTCGCTTTTTAACTTGCGAAGATATTGTTGGATGACGCTGATTTTCATTTCCTTGGTACACCACCGCACTTTTGCCGTTGCCCACGACCTGCCTTTCAGTTCGGGATGCTCTTTGAAAAACCCGTTTGAATAACGAAACTCGAACATGAAATAATCAAACGATTTTTCGCGTTTCAACGTCGTGAACTTGATACCCGCTTTTTCCGCTTCCGCTTTTACCCTATCAAGATGACGGTACATAGCGGGGAACTCTTTGTAGGTATCTACAAATATCACCTCGTCTATTTTCTCGCCCAATTCAATCATTCGCAATAACATTGCCGTACTGTCTTTCCCGCCGCTGAAAGTTACAACGATGTAGTCCGATTTGCTTTTGTTAAAACTCATTTATTCTCACTCATCTCCCCCTATTTCGTTTCGCCGCCGCTACCGTTCCCGTCGCCCGAACTGTTTTGTTTCTTCTTGCGCTCGCGCTCGATTTCTTCTTCGATTTCCTGTAAGCGGCGTGAAAAGTCCCTCTCCAACAACTCGCTTTCCGTACCAAACGAACGGAAGAATTTTTTAACGGCTCTGTTCACAAATCGGCGCGTGATACCCTTGCTCTTTTTATAAGAATTGTCGTCGGGCTTTAACTTACGCTTACGCTCGTAAAATTCGGGCTTGATAAACTTGGCAAGATTGAGAACTAAATTCCCCTGTCTGCGCTTATAGTCCGCTTCGATGTCCGCGATAATATGGATATTGCTCTCGTCAATTTGGTTATGGTATTTCGGCAAGTTACTTTCCATATCCGCAGGCTTTACGTTCTTGTTGGACAGCGCGTAGTCTTTCCCGCAGATGTTCCTCACCTCCGCTTCGCGCTCGGCAAGCGCTTTATAAAACTTACGGTTTGCTTTTCTCGCCCGTTCGTCGGTTGCAAGCAGCATCTGAACGATTTTGTCTATTCTCGGCTTGAACGCTTCCATGTCCTTAGCGGCGTAGGTAATTCTGCCCTCTTTCGGCAAGTCCTTTGCAAGCGCGATGATCTCTTTCTTTATTCGCTCGCTTGACATTGCCGATTTCGGTCTTGCAAGCTCTTTCAGCTCGGCTATCGCCCTGTCTCTGCTCTTATACAGCTTATCCTTGCTATCGCTCACCGACAAACCCAACCGCACAAACAGATTGTCTATGCTCTTTTTGTCTATCCTGCCGTGTCTGCGATATTTCATTGCGCCGCTTTTATCGTCCTTATACTTTGGTTCTTTTTCCCAAAATACAAAATGGATATGTAAGTGATGAGGTCTGTCCAAGTGCAGGGCGCACATTAAATCAATGTTGTCTTTATGGAATTTGGCTTCTCGAAAAAACGCGGGGAAAGCTCGCTTGATAAGCTCGATACACTTTTCGGGCGTGTCTATCTTGTGCGATTGCTCCTCGTTCAAGGATATAAACCCGTGCCATATATGCCCCTTGTTTTCTTTGAGCCGCGCTTTCATTTCGTCCACTTGGTCTTGGGGTATCATGCCCTTATCGTTGAACACGCCCGTATTCTTTTGCAGGTATTCGAACGCGGTGCGTTTACCCGTCCGCTTGCCTTCCGTCGTGATATAGTCGTACACGTTCTTTTCGCCCGTCATATCGAAGAACGCCCGCTCGTCCGCGTGCTTCTCGCGTTCGTCTTTGGTCGCTCCTTTCGGACATTTGTACGGCGTGTACTGTATATTGAATACTATCGGTTGATTGCTTATTGTTCTCTACCTCCTCAATTTCTTAATGCCTTCGATTTCGTAGTCGTTCAGATAATCGGGCGTGTCGGCAAGCAAGCCGCTGTCAAAGTCGCTCTGAACGGGAAGCCCTTTGCGCTCCAACATTTTCGCATTGAACAGCGACGATAATATCGATTTGTTTATCGTTACGTTCAGCACCGTTTCCCGAAGCAATCTTACGATAAGCGCATAAAATTCTTCTTCCTTACTCCCCGCCTTGCCGCACTTTAATTCCTCGCGTTCTTCCTGTGGAACGCCCTCCCCGAACAGCTTCTCGTGCAATATCGGCAAACCGTAGAACAGAGCGTCGTTTATTACCTTGTTATGGCTCTTATATTCGGGCAGTTGCATGATCTCGTCTATCTGCCCGTTTAACTCCATATCCGTGATTCTGATATGTTTCTGTATTCCGATTTTCTCTTTCAAAATCTCCTCCGATAAGGCGCAAGCCTTACAAAAAGTGGGTTTCCCACTTTTTCCCTCGTAGGCGGTAAAATACCACCTACTTTATCCTGCTTACCTTTTTCTTTGAATTTGTACCACTTTACACGGCTTCCGTTTCGGGAATTACACCGTCTATCCGTGCCTTCGCCTTTTCAAGATAACGGGCGTTCAGGTCTATTCCGACAAATTCTCTGCCGTACCTTTTCGCCACCGCACCCGTCGTGCCGCTTCCGAAAAACGGGTCTAATACCACGCCGCCGATTTTACTCCCCGCAAGAATACACGGCTCTATGAGTTTTTCGGGGAACATGGCAAAATGTTCGTCCATGCGGTAGGTGTTCGTACTCACTTCCCATACGTCGCGCTTACGCCTGTACTGTTGGTCGAAGTCCGCAAAGTTTTCCCTTACCTGCGTTATGCCCTGTTGTCCCGCGTACTTGCTGTTCGCGCTTCTTCCGCGCTTATAACGTTCCCTTGAAACCTCCTTGATAGGCTCTTGGATTGCCTTATAATCGAAGTAATAGTTCCGAGATTTGGCAAGCAAGAAGATATGCTCATGACATTTCGTAGGACGGTCTTTCGCGCTTTCGGGCAGACAGTTTTTCTTGTGCCAGATAATGTCCGAGCGCAAGTACCAACCGCGTTCCCGCAACGAAAACGCGAGCATCCAAGGAATACCGATCAAATCTTTCGGCTTAATGCCCGCCCACTTTTTCGGCACGTCGTAGATACGGTTTTCCATATCGTAAAGGTTTTTGTTTTTGCCGTTCCCCGCCACCTGAATACTCATGGGACCCTTTCCGCTTCCCGCATAACTATCCCCGATATTCAGCCACAGCGTTCCGTCCTTTGCAAGCACTCTATAAACCTCGTCAAAAACTTTTGTAAGCCGCGCTATGTATTCGTCCGGCGATTGTTCCACGCCGATTTGCCCGTCCTCGCCGTAGTCCCGAAGCCCGTAGTACGGCGGGCTCGTTACGCACATATTCACGCTTTCGGACGGAAGCGTCTTTAACACTTCCGTCGCGTCGCCGCATAAAATTTTGCTCATTGCTCCGCCTTCTTCTTGCTCTCGGCGGCAATGACCATGCTGCCGATGAGAACGCCGAGCGCGGCTTTGTCGCGCTTCTTCTCGGCAATTTTCTCCGCGCCCTTCTTCCCGTTTACGCTGTTGAGCTTACTCACGTCCAGCTCGCGCTTCAAATAAAGGAACACGCCTTTGAGATACTCGTCCTTGGTAATGAACGCCTTGCCCTCGAATACATACCCGCAGACGCCTTTCATGAGTTCGCCCGCTTGCTTGTCCGTAAGCTCTTTGATAACGTCGTAAAATTCCCTCTTAAACTTAAAATTGTTTTTCATAATTTCCTCCGAAAATTTTTTATTGCACTTCGTTTCCCCAACAATCCCACCCGTCTGCATATTCTCTTGCAAACAATTCGATCCTCGGTTTATCCCCGAATAATCTCACAATTCTTTCCCGCACCTCATCCGGCTTTTTACTGTGTCGCTCGATATGCGATAATACCACCGAATGAACGCCGTGCGATTGCCGCTCCAATACTTTTCCTCTCGTTGCCAATAGACAATACTCGGCATTTGACCTTGTGTAATAGCCCATGCCCGTAAAAAGCCCGTTGTCCTTTTTATTCTGCTTTACCCAAGTGAACGCCACCGTTTTATAGGTAAAACCCCAAGCCGACACAAGCTCTATTCCCTCGATAAGACAAGGCGCAGTTACCCAAAGGAATAGCACGCTGTCCTTTGCGGAAATGTTTTTTATCGGCAATTTTTGTATATCCTCTTTCCGCATGGTAGGATAATGCCTTTCCGCGCTCCGTCCTTTCCCTTTCTCCGAATAGGTCTTAAAACTCCACGGCGGGTCTGCGTAAATAACGGAATACCTTTTATCCGCCTTATAAATGTCCGTAAACATCAGCTCTTGGCGTTTGAAAAGCGGCTTTTGTTTGCGCTCTGCGTAGCCGGCGGTACGGGCATTTTGGAACGCAAGCCCTCTATAAACTTGATTTCTTCCTTTAACATTCTTTCGTAATAGGAATTGGGTTTGCTGTCCCTGTACTGTCCCGATGCCTTGAATATCCGCATGACCTGTTCGGGCTTGCCCGTCTGCATTATAATTCTTGACATAAGCGAGCGTTCGTTCTGTTCTTCCTCTTTGAGCGGCGTCTCGCCGTTGAACAATGCCATGAATTTATCGCCGTGCTTCGTCTTTCCCGCGCGCTCGACAATATCCCTGTCGTCCATGTTCGTAAGGCTTTCCACGCCCCTGCCCGCCATATCCACGGCAACGACCGCCGCAACCGTTTCTTCTTCGACGCCCGCCGCTTCGCTCGGCGGCAGATACACCTCGCTTTTGTCCGCTTCGATTTTGGCAAGCCGCTCCATTTTCTCTTTCTGCCGTTCATAGCGGTAGGTACTGATTGCCTGTAACTCATCGGGGCTTACCTCTTGCAAGGTCTTTCCCTTGTATTCGGGAAGCCGCCCGATCCGCTCAAGGCACACCGCTTTTTCTTCGTCGTCGTAAACGGAATAGTCTCCGATTCTCTTTACGAAGCCTTGCTCATAAACGCGGTAAACCTTATAAACGCTTTCCCCCTCATCGTCCTCGTCCAAACCGAACGCAACATATTCCACGTCCGTGTTCGCCGCCATTTCCTCTATCGTAGGCTTCGGTTCTTCGGGTACGGCGTTATCGGGCGCAACGGGTTGCGGTTCTTGCTCCGATTTGTCCGTAAGCGTTTCATCTTCCGTTTCTTCCGCTTCGCTTTTGGCTACCTTTTCCTTTGCCATGACGAGCTTCGTGATTCTCTCCGCATCGGCAATCGCCGTAAATAGTACGTTCGGGTTTTCGGTTATCTTCGATTTCCAATGCTGAATATACGCGCTGTTGTTTTGGATATGGCTTTCGTTTGCTTCAAGCTCCAAGTCCTGCGCTATAAACATCGAAGCAATCTCCGCGCGCAGTTCTTCCACCGCATAATCCGCCGTTCCGAACTTTCCGCTCAAATCTCTGTTCAAACGCGATTTATGTCCCGTGCTGTGTCCGATTTCGTGTAGCGTCGTAGAATAGAACTCTTGATTGCCGTAAAACGCTTCCCTGTTCGGAATATGTATTTCGTCCGTATCGGGAACGTAGTACGCCTGCGGACCGCCGTAATATATCTTGGCTTCGGTGTCGCTCCACGCGTTTATCATCTTTTCCGCGCGTTCGCTGTATCCGCTCTCGTCCCGTTCGGGCTTTACCCGTTCGGGAATACCCTCGATAATATCGCCGTTGAATACCCTGTAATACTTGCGGAAAGAATACACGTTTTCGTCCATATATTCCTCCTGCTCGGCTTTCGTCATTCCGTCCAACGTGTGCCTGTCAAAAGGCTTCTTCGTTTCCCTGTCCCGAAGCTCGTAGTATTCGATAGCAACGCCCGAACCCGGACCGAGGCTTTCGCCCTCCGCATTTTGCTTGAAATGCCAACCCTTGGCTTTCATTTGGTTATATGTAAGCCAACGGTTGTCCGTATAGCCCTTTGCCATGGTTGCCGCCGTTAAAAACAATCTGTTTACGCCGCTGTACGGCTTGCCCGTAATAGCGGATATCGGCGCACCGCCTACCCAACCCTGTTTCCATAGTCCCGCGCCGCTTTCAAGATTGACAAGTACCATATCCACAAGCCGCTTTCGTTCGGGCGTGAGTTTATTGTAAATCTTGTTGTCCGTCATGTTCTCGCTCAAAACGCAGTTTCACCTCCTCCGTTAAAATAGGTTGCTCGTCCCCGAAATCGCTGTCGTCCGTATCGAGCATCTCCTCTACGGAATACCCCGACGGTATTACGATTTCGGGAGTTTTGTGTTTTTTCTTTTTCAAAATATCCTCCTAAAAACCAAATTTTGTTATTTAGCGACAAAATTCAAAAATAAAATGCCGCAAATTACTTAAATGAATTACCGCAAAACGCTTAAATTGCTTGACTTACGCTCGTTATTTTGGTACACTGTAAAAAAATAAGGAGTAATGGACATGAGTGAGTATACATATCTTCCGCGGCTTATGGACGATCACTTAAAAGAAACGCTCGACTATATCGGTGCGGTTCTTATTGTCGGACCTAAATGGTGCGGTAAAACCACAACTGCGGAAATGCAAGCCAAAAGCGTATTAAAAATGCAAGACCCCGATCAAAGCAAAGGCTATATCGCAACAGCAGAAACAAAACCGTCCCTTTTGCTTATAGGAGAAAACCCGCGGCTTTTAGACGAATGGCAAATAGCACCCGTTCTTTGGGATGCCGTGCGTACCGCCGTTGATAACCGCAGAGAAACAGGGTTATTTATCCTTACCGGTTCAAATGCCGTTGACAACTCTAAAATCATGCACTCCGGCACCGGCAGAATTACAAAACTTCAAATGTACCCTATGAGCCTTTACGAATCGAACGAATCAAACGGTTGCATTTCGCTTGCTTCGCTTTTTGATGATCCCGATTATGACATAGACGGTAAAAAGTCCGACCTATCCATAGAACGGTTGATATTCGCCGCTTGTCGCGGCGGTTGGCCTGCAAGCGTAAACGCCGCCACAAACAAAGCCGCTTTATTTACCGCAAAAACTTATTTGCAAAGCGTATGCGACGAAGATTGCTCTAAAATAGACAATGTATCCCGCGACCCGCATAAAATGCGGGCAATTCTCCGTTCCTATGCGAGAAACATTTCTACCCTCGCTTCCAACACTTCGATTTTGCAAGACGTTCAAGCGAACTTTGCCGATTTAAGCGAACCGACTTTGTACTCTTATCTAAACGTCTTGAACCGCTTATATGTTATCGAAGACGTTCCCGCTTGGAATCCGTCTATTCGCTCCGCTTCCGCGATGCGTTCGGGCAATAAAAAAGAATTTACCGACCCTTCTATCGCCGTAGCCGCATTAAACCTTACACCCGACAATTTGCTTACCGATCTGCATACTTTCGGTTTTATCTTCGAAACATTGTGCATACGCGATTTGAAAGCATATTCTACAAAACTCGGCGGTAAAGTATCCTATTACCATGACCGTTACGGTTTGGAAGCCGATTGCGTTTTACATCTTGAAAACGACAAGTATGCTTTAATCGAATTTAAGCTCGGAAATCGCGGGATAGAAGAAGGCGCTAACCACTTAATCGAATTACGCAATTTAATTCACAAGCACAATGCTGAATCAAAGGTCGGCAAATTACGCGAACCCGATCTTTTGATCGTTATTACAGGCGGCGAAATGGCATACAAACGCAATGACGGAGTTTGTATCATTCCGATAGGTTGCTTAAAGGATTGAATATTTATCGGCTACGGCTACCCGCCGTAGCCGATTTTCTTTTCTCCTTACTTCCCGTCTTTTCCGTTCCCGCTTCCGTTTCCGCTCGGCTTGTTGTTGCTTGCCTTGGGCGGCGTATAAACGGGCGTTCCCTTTACCGCCTTGATTGCCGTATGTTCATAGTAGCTCTGCGGCTTATCGGGTCTGAACGCCGCGCTCGTCGCATTGATGCGAAGCATTTGGTTGATGTCGTGTCCGCACCAGAACGCAAGATAATTGAACCAACTCATGTCGCTGTTCGAGCGGTTGTTCCGCACGTCCTCGCCGTTATAATAGCGTTTGATAATATCTCCGTTCTTCGACGCAAACGCCTTTTCGAGAACCTCCCTGTCGTCGAGCGAAGAAAGCCCCTCCATGCCCGCGCCCGCGTTTTTCCACTCGGTACGTTTTTCGAGCTTGCTTTCGAGAATATCTTTCATTTCGGGCGTATCGAACGATTTGAGCGCGGTATTGCCGTAGTCGTCGCCCGTCATGGTGATAAAATGCCCGCCCTGATAATATTCCATGTCTCCGTCTTTACTGAACGAACGCAAGTCCGCGCCCTTGGTGATTCCGAAGAAATGCAAGCCCTTTCCGCTGACCGATTTTTCGCAGTACGTTCCCCCGCAGTTATCAAATACCTGTTTGGCAAGCGGCGAAAAATCGCCGTTCTTCTCTATACAACCGTCGAGGTCGATACAGGCAACGTTGTCCTTTCCGTCCAACGCATAGGCAAGCGCAACGCCGCCGTTCTCTTTGGCGTACTTGCAAGCCGAATCGAAGTCCGTCCACGTTTCGGGGTTATCGCTCTCCGCGAACTTGCCCGTATGCGGATTGATGAGAAATTTATCGAGCCGCCCCGTTTCCATGTTCTCCTTTGTCCGCACGATGACCCAGTTCGGTCTGTTTCGCAAGAGTTCTGGAACGTTTTGCCGAAGCCGCGCTTCCACCTTTTCAAACTGCTTTTTCGCTTCCTCGCTCGGCTGACGGTAGATGCTCTCGTAGTCCTCGTCCGTCTTGCCCTTCAACGCTTCGACGAACTGTTCCGCCGTGAGCGTAATTTCTTTTCCGTCTGCGCCGCCCTTTAAGTGGATCTCGAAATCTTCGGGAATACGAAGGTACAGTTTGGAATCTCTTGTTTCGTTCAACATTCCGTGCGGCAAGTAATATACTCTGCCCGCATACTCGCCTTTCGGCATTCTGAACAGATTGGCTTTTTCGTACTCGGATATAAAAGCATTGTCCCCGATAGGTACGGAAAACCATTTCTTTTCGTCCGCTCCGTCGTCGCTGTTCTGCTCGCGGTAATCGTCAAGTTCGTTAGGCTCGCGCTCGTAAACTACCGCGCTCGTGCCGTTTACCATATCGTATAATTGTTCCGCCGTGATCTCTTTCTGTTCTTCGCCCTTTCTCAACTTGAATTTGAAATTGCCGCCCACGCTCACGTTAATGCGCCCGTTCTCGTTCTCCTTGTCCTCCTCGATAACCGAATTGGGAACGTAATAGCTATATCCTTTATACTTCTTGTTACCGGTAGGCATCGCCATGAGCGTAGCCTTATCGTAGGTAGCAATGATCGCTTCGCGCGGCAAATTGATTTTCAGTTTTTCGTAAGTGCGCTCATAGTCCTTATCCGACGTACCGCCCACAAGCTCTTTGAACTCTTGCGGCGTAAACTGCTTTTCGTCCCCGTCGCGGTTTTTAAGCACCACCGTGTCGTCCTCTTTGAATAAGAGCTTATAGCAAAGCTCTCTCCCGTCGCTTTGCAAATCGACAAGCTGTCTGCTCTCCTTAATGCGGTTATTGAACACATAATAGGAATAGTCCTTGTACTCCTCGTTCGTTAAGGGCATACGGAAATGCGAACTGTTGTCGTACCGCTTAATGAGCGCGTTTTTGGAAACGTTGATTTCCACCCACTTACTGTCCTGCCGCGTTTCGGTTAAGTATTTTTCGTTGTCGTCCATGTTGTTCTCCTTTTCGTTTTTTTCATTTTCCATATTTCTGATTCGATTTACAAACAAATCGAGCAAGCCCGGATGCGTATTTGTGTTAAGCCCGCGCCGCACCGATTGGCTTTCCGAAACGGGTACAGCTTTTGCCCAAGCCTTATTTTCTCTGCTGTATCGTCCGTCCCATTCGTGTTCTTGAATCACCGTTGCAAGAACGTGTTTTACTCGCTCCATGCCGTAAGCATCCACGATTTGCTTTTCAAAACCTTTGCCGAGCGTATTGTCATGGTAGTTTGCGGAAATGGCAGAGCCGATTGCTTCCAAACACTCCCTGCTTTCCGCATAGGAATCGCGGAACAATTCCCTCTCCCCATGTTCCATGGCATATTCGGAAGTTTTTAAGTAAATATTATTTTTAATATTCGGATCTTTGGGCATGAACTGTCTATGCTGTTCCTGATTATAGCTCTTGATAAGATATGCAAAGTCCTCATCGGTTTTCAACGGAGATTTGTAATACCCTTGCGCCCAATCATATACGGAATATGTAATATACGGCACATCCATAAAAAGCGCTTCAAAATCCACTTCCCGTAACTTGCTTTCGGCGCTGTTTTGGAAAAATTCATTCAAACGTTTTTGAAAGCCGATTTTTTCTTGATAGTCTTTCTCGCTTTTATCAAGTTCAAAAAAACCGCGGGCAATATGTTCTTTCACGATTTGAACATAACTCTTGTTTTGCTGTTTCACGGGTTCGGCATCATAATTGGCAAACAAATAAATACTTGCCCCGTAATATCTGTCAAACCCATCAACCAATCTCACATATTCGCCCGTTTCAATGTCATAACCGATAGCAAGCGCATACGCTCCGTTTTTTTCGTGTATGATTGCAAAATCCTCGTCATAGTCTTGATACAGCCCATCGATAGGTTCTCCGCTCTTGGTAAAAAGCTCATAATCGTAATTAGTCTTTTCTTCGTGATAATTGTACCTGTCTGCCACAATGTCCTTGTGGTAAGTATCGTTATATTCCCGTACAAGGTTGGAAAGCCCTACCGTTGTTTCCGCATTGCCGCTCTCGTTCATGTAGTATTCATAGAGCCTGTCGAGAACGGACGGTATTTCCGTAGAAAGTGCCTGTAAATCGCTTTCCGTAAGGTTATCGTTTGCGTTTTCGGTTAAAAGCCCGTTCATATTCCGATAAAAATCGGTTTCCTCTTGCGGCGCGTCATAGAAATCTTCGGCGTTCCTTAATTCCTCATATTCTTTCGCCACGCTGTCTTTTATGAACTCCGCATAGCTCTTACTTTGCGGCTTTACCGCCATAAGGTGTTTGTCGGGCGTTAAATCGAGATATGCCGCCGTATATGTCGCGTAGTTGTATCTCCCGCTCTCGGAGCGTCCCGTTTTCGGGTCGTACCCAACCGCAAAGCCGTAGCTCATATCGCTTTCGCAATAGATGAGCGCATGATACTTTTCCCCGTCCGTAAACAAGGTAACGACGTCGTTGCCGTGGTCGTCGTAAAGCTCGTGATCCAAATTATCCAACCGCTCGTCAAGCAAGATGATTTCCCTTGCCTGTTTTTGCATTTCGTCGTTTTCGATATGCCTTAACAACGCTCTCGGAATATCGCTCTTTTCCCAACCGTACTGTCCGAGCTTGTCCCGCCAAATGCGGTCAGTATAATCGTCCAAGAACGTCTGCGTATAAACCGTCAATTCTTTATCGGCGGGCTTATTCTTTCCTGCAAGGTATGTTTCCAAATCGCGGCGTTCCTCGAATATATTGCCGAGAACGTCGCCCGTAAAGGCTTTGTCCACGTCGCTCATTTCGCCCGCAACCACAACGCTTGCCGCTTTTGACATTTCGTGCTTTGCCGCAAAATAGGCAACCGATTTTTCGTTATCGCAGAACTTTTTCCATGTGGGCTTTTCAATGCCGTAGTACGTTGTTTCGTCGTCCAAGTCCTCGTACTTTTCCACCTCGGCTTCGGTGTCGTTCGTATTCAGTTTATAGACCTGTAAGCCCATGCCCCAAAGTCTTAACGCCGTTTGCCTTGTGAGCGGCAACATACCGTCCCAAGAATAGCCGTAGCCGTGCATCCTCTCCTGCGTTACAGCATAGTCCGGCAAAACCGCCGTTTGTATCATCGCCGTTTTATCTTCTCTGTCTATCATTTCCTCCTCCATAATTGCTTTTGACATGACGGGCAACGCCTTATAATATCCGTCGCTCGCATCGTCGTCCTCGTCCTCGATTATGACCTCCTCGCGCTTGTCGAGGTTCAGCTCGGTATTGAGCTGGGTCTGTTCGGATAAAAGCTCTTTCAATCTTTCGGTATGCTCGAACGGTTTTTCCGCCTGTTCCTTCGCAACCGCCAAATCGTCGTTTAACTGCTTTAATCTGTTTTTCAAGCGTTCCTCGCGCTTCGGCAAGTCCTCGATAAAGTTATCCAACCTCACAAGATTGCCGCTCGCGCTGTCGCTTATCGTAACGATATACTGTCCCTCGCCCGTAAGCGTGATTTCCCGCTCGTTCGAGATTGTATTCATGGGGTTTATACTGATTTTGAAACCGCAATACTCCGCAATTACCGTTTCGGGTTTACTTGCTAAAAGCGCTTCCAAGAGAGCTTTCCCGCCCTCTTTCCTGTCCGTATAAACCGTTCCATGTATGCTTATCTCGAACGCTTCGGGGTCTGCGTGGGTCTTGGGGATTAACCCTATATCCCGTTGCACCCGCTCGATTAACAGCTCTTGCTTGCGTATTTCTTCGGGATAGTCCTTACGGATTTTATCCTGTAAGCTATAAAGGTTCTTTTTGTACTGTCCTTCCAAAACCCGTAACCGCGAAATCTCCGCATCCACCTCCATTTTGCGTTTTATCTTCGGGTTCGCGGCGGTGATTGCTTTTATCTCGGCATAACTCAAAGTCGTTTCGTCTATATCCTCCGCTTCGCGTACCGTTAAATCGCCCCTGTTGATTTGCGATATAAACCGTTGCTTGTTCTCCAAAATCTGATACGAATAACTGTCGAACGTGCGCTCGGTTACATAGGTGAATATCTTTACCTTTTCGTTCGTGTTACCCTGACGGATAATACGCCCCTCGCGCTGTTCCATGTCTGACGGACGGTACGGCGTATCCAAATGATGCAACGCCACAAGCCGCTTTTGTACGTTCGTTCCCGCGCCGCACTTTTCCGTGCTGCCGATTAAAACCCTTACCTTGCCCGCGTTGACGTTATCGAAAAGCGTCTGCTTCTGTTCCTCCGTTGTCGCGTCGTGTATGAACGCTATCTCGCTACTCGGTATCCCCTTTTGCACGAGCTTGTATTTCAGGTCGTTGTATGCGTCAAAGTCCGTGCCGTAAACATAATCTTCAAACTTTCCTTTGGGCGTGGATAAATCGCAAAAGACGATTTGCGCTCCCTTACTCTCTGCCGTTTCCTCCCATATCTCTCTGATACGCTCGGCGCACTCGTTGAGCTTACTCCCCGCTTCGTCCTCCGAACCGCTTACATAACATCTCGGATCGAGCGCGAGCTTCTTTCCGTCCGACGTTACTTTGAGCATATTGTCTATATGCGGATCGACCCCGCCTCCGTAAATTTCTTCTGCGCGCTCGGCGATGCGTTCCGCAAGCTCTATCGTCGTATCGCTCGGCTTTAAGCCTATCACCTTTCGCTCGGCTTCGGGCACGTCCAGCTTTACCATGTCCGCTGTCTGCACGTCCGCAAAGCTACGGTACATCGTTAATAGTTCGGGCAGGTTCGTAAACTTTGCAAACCTTGTTCTCGCTCTATACCCCTGTCCGCTCGGCGCAAGCTCCATGCTCGTTACCGTTTCCCCGAAGTCTGCCGCCCAACCGTCGAAGAACGTTATTCCGGCGTCTTTCAAATCACTCGGCTGTAAGTACGTCTGCATCGTGTACATCTCGGTCATGGAATTGCTGATAGGCGTTCCCGTTGCAAATACCACGCCTTTATCGCTGTCATGTAATTCCTGTAAGTATTCGCATTTTAATTTTAAGTCGCTTGCCCGCGCGCTCGCCGCATTGGAAATTCCCGCAACGTTGCTCATCTTCGTAAAAAGAAACAGGTTTTTGTAATAGTGCGCTTCGTCGATATACAGGTAATCAACGCCCAAGCTCTCGAAGTCCAACACGCTGTCTTTCTTTTTATCGTCCATGAGCCTTTTGAGCATTGCTTCGCGGCTCTTTTTAATGCGTTCCAAGTTCTTCACCGCGCCGCGCGGCATACCGTTTTCCGCCCATTGCATCCTGATTGCTTCTTCGATACTCCATATTTCATCGCGTAACTTTTTCTCCTGCCGCGCGTAGGAAATGGGAATTTTCGCAAAACTACTCTGCGCGATGATGATCCCGTCCCAATCGCCCATGGCTACCTTACTGACGAACTGTCGCCTGTTGTCCTTTTCCAAGTCCTCTTTCGTGGCAATAAGCAATTTCGCGTTCGGATAGAGCTTTCGCCACTCGCTCGCCCATTGCCGTACCAAGTGATTGGGCACTGCCACCATTGCCTTTTTGCAAAGCCCCAACTGCCGCATTTTCATAATCGACGCCGCCATGGTATAGGTCTTTCCGCTTCCCACAACGTGGTGTAGAAGCGTGCTTTTCGGGCTTGTGATGATACGGTGTATCGCGTTCTTCTGATGCGGCTTTAATTCGATTGCGGGATTCATTTCGGGGAATTTCAGATAGCTTCCGTCGTAGCTTACAAGCCGCGTATGGTTGAACAGCCTGTTGTACGTCGCCTCCAATTCTTCCCTGCGTTCGGGGTCTTGGAAGATCCATTCCTTAAACTTCTCTTTGATGAGGTTTTGCTTTTCCCGTGCGGCAATCGTTTCGGCTTGGTTTATGACGCGCCTTTCCTTTCCCGATTCGTCCTCGATCGTATCGTAAATGGTCGTGGGGCGTTGGTTAAGGCTGTCTACAAATAACCTGTACGCAGGGGCGCGCGTCGTGCCGAATACCTGCTTTTGCTTCATTTGCGTATTCGTTCTCACCGAATCCTTTTGGTCTAACCGCCAACTGCTGTCATACGGGTTATAGAAAAGCTGTACGTCGCCCTCGTGATACCACTTCACGCCGACCAATTCGCAATAGAACTGCTTATAATACTCCGTATCGATCCATGTGGAGCCGAGCCTTACCGATATTTCGCTCGCCGTTAAAGGCGTAGGCTGTACCTGTTCGAGCGCCGCAACGTTCCGTTGATATTCGGGGTGCGTTTCGGCATAATGCCTTGCCCATTGTAGTTTGTCTACCACCTCTCCCGACAGGTATTCCTCTGCCGTTTCAAAACCCGAATATTTATCTTCCTCCCGGATATGCTTCGGGTTGCGGAATACCGCGTCGCCAAGCTCGGATAATACCTCGTCGTAACCCTTGCCCGTTAGCTCCTCGATATAGGATATATCCAATTTCCCGCGCTCGTTCTTGCATATCTGCAATGCCGCGAAACAATCGTCCGTGCTTGTGGGCACAACATACGGTCTTATCGTGCGCTTGGTAAATACGTCCGCTTTTGTGATCGCTTTGGTTTCCTCGTTGATATCCTCACAGGCGAATAGCAAGGCGCTGTCCCCGTCGTCGCGGAATAGCCGCTGATTGGTTTTGCTGTTTACGTTCCCGTACTGCCGCACAAACCTGTCGTACTGCGCGTTGAGCTTTCTCTGCTCCCGCTCTAAAACCTCGTCCGAACAGCCCTGTATCTGAATGTCCAAGATGTGGTGCAATTCTTCGCGCAGGTCTATCATTGCCTTGATGCGCTGATAGGCGTCCTTCGGCGTTGCGGGGATAGGTTGTTCTACCATTTCTTCCCCGACGCGCATGAACAGCCTGCCGCTCTCCGCTTTGTAACAAAGCGGCTTCAAGCTGTAATCTACTTCCTGTATATTATCTACGGGCGCGGTTTGGGGGTTTAGGTAAATTCCTTGCGGCAACTTCTTTATCGCCGCTTTTATCGCTTCGGATAAATCTCTACCGTCGTCCTTTACCGTTACGTCTACCCCGCCGTATAACCCCGTTTCTTCCGCAAGCGTGCCGAGTATCATTTCAGGGTGGTCTGCGAAATAATTGTTGATTATGTAGCCTTCCCCCGTTTTATAGATACCGAGCCACCCCACGTTTTCATCTTTTAGGTTCAACCGTTCCGTGCGCTTACGGAAGAACAATATATCCGCTACCGCTTCCGTTCCCGCCGTTTGCTTAAACGCCGTGTTCGGGAGTCTGATTGCGCCCAACAACTCCGCGCGTTCCGCAACGTATTTTCTTGCGCTTTGATTGAGCTTATCCATCGTACCCTTGCTCGTTACGATCGCAACAATGCCGTTCGGCTTTACCTTGTCTATGCTCTTGGCGAGAAAGTAATCGTGAACTTTGAAATTATAACGGTTATAGTCGCTGTCCGCGACGCCGTATCCCCCGAACGGTACGTTGCCCACTACGATATCGAACAAATCGTTCGGATAGCTCGTATCCTCGAAGCCCTTTATCTGCACGTTCGCTTGCGGATATAATTTCGTGGCGATTCTGCCCGTAAGATTATCCAATTCCACGCCGTACAGCTTCGAGCCGCTCGCTATCTCCTGCGGCATAAACCCGAAAAAGTTGCCCGTGCCCATAGACGGTTCCAAAATACGGTTATTGCCCTTTACGCCCATGCGGGCAAGTCCGGCATAGATACCGTCTATTACCTTTTTGTCCGTATAGTAGGCGTTGAGCGTACTGCCCTTTGCCTGTTCGTAGTCCTCTGCCGATAACAGATCTTTCAGCTCTTTGTATTCTTTCTTCCAACTTGCGTTGTGTTCATCAAACGCTTGCGACAGCCCGCCCCAACCGACAAACCGCGCAAGCACTTTTTTCTCGTCGTCCGTTGGGTCGCGGTTTTCCGCATACAGTTTATTCACGAGCCTTATCGCCGCTACGTTGTTCTTGTACCGTTCCTTTGCACCCCCAAGCTCGCTTTGATTGAGAATACCGGTTAAATCTGCGTTTTCGTTTTGATCGGCATTGCCGTAAAATTCTACTATTATATCTTCGTCCAGATTCGGGCAATAATCGAGATAAAAACCTATATGAAAGCTATCGTCATCAACGTCAGCTTCAATAACTTCTTCTCTGCACGTAAGTTCGATTTCTATATCTTCTTTATTATCCCTTATGAACTGCTCGTCGTCCGCATCAAACCTGTCAAAGTAAATGACACTACCGCCGTCATAGGTATCTTGCGTTCCCATCGCAACTATTTGATCCGCGAGGTATTTTATACGTTCCTCGGTGTCGGCATTTACCGCTTGCTCATAGGCTTCCCAATATTCGGGATGACCGTGTTGCAACGTTTCGTTTATAGATCGATTCCAACTATTAAGAAAACCTTTCTTTTCCGATTCTTTTGCCGCTTGAAATGCAACATAACCGTCCTTCGCTTCGCTACGATGCGAGCTGACTTGATAACCGATGAAATATTCTTCGGGTTTTAAGATACCCTTATCGTATAGTTCCCGAAGCGGGGCTTGGGCGTCGCTATCTTCTTCAAAGCAGTAATATCCGCGTTCAAGGAAGCCTATATTTAAGGCTTCGGGCGAAAGAATATGCAGCGCAAGTTCTTCTGCTATCATAATGCCGCCGTGCCCTTCCGTCGAAACGTCGTATATGCCGTTTGCAATTACCGTACACGATTGCACTTCGTCCCACGGCGAATATTCGGGCTCGCGCATCGGTCTTTGCGAATAGCTCTCGACAAATGCTTTCCCCTCTGCGGTCAATTCTTTGAAACGGTTAAACGGTTTTTCTTCTTTTATCTCCTCTCGCTCACCGTTGTCTATTAGGTAGTCCCAATCGTATTCGTCCGATTGTGCGCTTTCTTCCGGTTCGGATTCGATATATCTGTCGCTATTGATAAGCGATGATATTTTCTCCGCAACGACCTTCCATTCGTTAAGATATTGCCCTCTCCAAATTCCGTTTTCGTCGTGCGTCTGGACAAAGATGCCGAAGTTGTTGATGACGATACTCTTCCCTTCAAACTCTTTTGTCGTATATGCGCCATACTCGTCTTTGAGAAACTCGATAAGCTCTTTTTGTTCGTCCGTTTGGGAATATGCCGCTTGGATACGTTCCCGCCTGTCCATAGGCTCGTCCAAAACAATGCGTTCCAAAAATGCGCTTCTTTGGCGTTGCTCCTCTGCCTCTTTTTCTTTCTGCCTGTTCTGTTTTTCCCTATAAGCTACATACTCCCTCTTTTCCTGTTCGGAAAAGTAGTTGTCGTCGTCTATAAGGTCGGCTATCCGCAGGGCAACCTCGTTCCATTTCAGCATTACTTGAACGAGAACCTCTCCGTGCGAACCGAGAACTTTCATATCGAAGCCCTTTGCATCGTGCGTTACATCGTCATCGTCGTAACCGCCGTGCCCGCCCCAACCGTATTCATTTTTCAGAAAGTCCGCAAAGGTCTTTGCCGTGGGGTTTTCGTTGTATTTATCGAAGATGCGGAATTTTCGATTATCTCGACCTACATTCTTTAATTGCCGCTCGATTAGCTGTTCTTCGGCACTCTTTTCCTGTTCGGATTTATCGAAATCAAACAACGTAGGTTGCGGCTTTTCTTTGCGCTTTCTGTCCTTGATACCGTTCTCTTTCTTCTTTGTGGACTCGACCTTTTTCACGGGCTTTTCCTGTTCGGTCTTTTCCCGTTCTTCGTCGATTAAATCTTCAAGCTCGGAAAGCTCGTCCTCATCACGCTCGTATTCTTCGTCCGCGTCCTGTTCGTCCTCGTCCGAATCATCGTCGCCGATGGGAAAGCGCGTATCGATTCCACCGACATGGGCGGGTTGTTCTTCTTCGTCAAACGGGTTCGGCTCGTCGTCGGGATATACATTGCCTTGCAGATTCTTTACTTCTTCATGCGATAAAATGCGTATCGGCTCTTTTTGAAAGTCCTCGATAACGATCAGCTCATGCTTTTTCAGTATCTTTTCAAAATAATTATCCGAAGCATGATACGGAATACCGCACATGGGAACGCGTTCGGAAAGCCCTACGTTCCTGCCCGTAAGCGTGAGATCCAGCTCTTGCGAAATGATCTCCGCACTCTTGTTCATGAACTCATAGAAATCACCGACGCGGATAGCAACGATACTGTTCGGGTTTTCGCGTTCCTGTTTGAGATATGCCCGATAATACGGCGGCAGTTTGCTCTCATCCGTTTGTTCAACGGGTTGCTTGCCCTGTTCGGGCGCGTGCGTCTGCTTTGCTTCCGTCTTTGCGATTGGCTCTTCCTCTGCCGCCTCTCCGTCCTGTTCGTTCGGCTCGCGTACCTGTTCGGTTGGCGTTTGCGTTATCATCGGCTCGTCCGATACCGTCTCCTCGTCCGTATCGTCTATAACCGTTACGGGTTCTTGCTCTTTGCTCTGATATGCGTTTTCTATATCCTCAACGATACCGTCCGTTAGGATATACAGCTCTTTTACAAAGTCCGCGTTCTCCTTAAACGAATACGGCAGACCGTGAAAGGCGATACCCGACGTTTTGGGGAAACCCGTCTTGCAATAGAGCATATAGGCAATGCCCTCTATCTTGAGTCCGTCGTTTGCGTCCTCCCCCGAAAGCTCGCCCTGCTCTTTCAGATATAGCTGTACGCCCCTGTGAATTTTCCTGTAATCGCTCCGCTCGTCGTCCGCATAGTCCGTTCCGTTCAGCTCGTCCAAACCGCCGAGCAACCGCTTCATGGGGAGTATCGGGCGAAGATACCGCCTGTCCCCGTGCGTGTCGTTCGCATCGAAAACATACTGCTTATATCCGTCGTGGTCATAGTAGGCAATGCCCTTTCTGCCCTTGGAAATACGCCGCCCCATTGCGCTCCACTCGTCGAACGAAAAGCACACCGAAGCGTTCGGGCGTTCCGCGATGATCTGACAGGCGTCGTGCAGATTGATATGCGGATTTTGAGCGATAAACCGATAAAAGTTCTTTACGCCCTCGCTGTCCGCAAGCATTGATTCGATCGCGGCGTTTCTGTTCGTTAATCTTCCGTTAGCCATTTCTCCTCCGCATCATTCGTCTGCTCGGCAACTCGTCCGAACACATGACAAGTTTCAAATAATCGTCCGTATAGCCCCAATTTTCCCCGTCTATGTACTCGGCGTCGTTTTCCGTTTCTTCTTTATCCGCAAATATCAAATTCTCATATTGCTTCCGTTCCATTGTTTCCTCCGTAATTGCTCTCTTGACTCTCTGCTTTTCTTTCAGCGTGGGAAACCACAATACGTTGATAGCCGCCCGCGCGCCCATGAACAAAATTAAACTTCTGATTGCTTCGGCAGGAAATTTCTTGTGCTTATACAGCCGCCAACGATACTCCCGCTTCTTTATTCCGAACAACTCCGCAATCACCGCTTGCCCAAGCCCGCGCCGCTTTAACCAACGTTTGAGTGCGCGGCTTTTCAGCGACATTCCCCTTTGGCAATAGTCTTTAATATAACGTGTCGCCGACAAGCACGAATTTGCTCTTGAACCCATCCAACGTTTCCTCCTCGAAGTCAATGATTTTTTTGACCGCCTTTTCGCCGAGCTTGTTGTAAATGTCCTTTACTGCGTCGTAGCCGATTTTTACGCCCTGTTCGAGCGCGCGGATCGCTTCGTATTCTAAATCAAGCTCCTCGGCAAGCGCGTAGTAGTTGTCTATCCCCTTGCTCTTTGCGTATTCACGGCAACCTCTGATATTCAGCTTCATTTTTTCCTCTCCTTTGAGCGCATTTGTGCAACACCCCTCATTAGGTAGCCAAGTGTCAGGGCAAAAAGTTTACACTTTTCTAAAAATTTTTTATTTTATTTTTTATCCGACCGATTTTGCGCGACATTGCCGCCTTTTTTACGCCGAATATTCTTGCTATCTTCGTCTGCGTATAACCGAACTTATAGAGCATAGTGAGTATCTCTTTTTCATGGCGCGATAATGATTTTATCGCTTCATATCTCCGTTTATCCGCTATCTGCTCTATCCAATCATAACGCCCCTGCCAATGCTTGTCCGCTACGGTGAGTTTCTCCGGAAATTTCTCGATAAGCGGATTGTCCTTTCGTTCCTCGTCCTCGCTTGTGTAAATATCCAATTCCTGCGTATGCAGGGCTTCCGTTCTTCTCTGCCGAAACCATTCCTCATCAAAAGCACGAAGCTCCGCGATTTGTTCCTCCGTCATGCCCGCCGCAAGGTATTCCTTGCGTAACCGTGCCTGCTCCCGTTCAAAACGTTTCCGTTCTTCTCCGTTGTTCCATTCCATTTTCTTAATCCTCCGATTTTTGATTTTTGTTTTGAAAATCACAATCGGACGATTGAGTTTTGAAATAGAAAAAAGCCCGATTGCGGTTCGGACTAAACCGCTAATCGGGCTTTAAGAGCGCACAAAAAAACGCCCCACAAGAATTTGCCCGGTTATGGGTTCAATCCTTGCAAGGCGTGGATAGCTTCTTTTTAGGGATAACTTCTGTTTCTCACAACTTATACACGGCAATGCAGTTCGGTCTTATGGTTTGATACTGCCTCTGTCCATTCTCCGTGTACGTTATATTATTAAATTGTCTGTCTGTTCTTACCGTCCCTGCGTCCCCGTCGCTTGCGGACGTGCGCTTATCGTACAACTGTCGTCCTCGTTTTTTGTGATAAGTAAGGATGCCCCGCACTTGCTACATTCAATTTCCACGTCTTTACAAAGCCGCGCCCGTAATTGCACCGCTCCGCAAAACGGGCATTTTAATTCCGTTCTTTTCGCCATTTCCTATCCTCCTTCCCCGACGATATTTCTTCGCTTCGATTTATTACGGTAAATTCCCGTACCCCGCCCTCGTCTACCTTGCCGATACGAATCGTAACACCGCATCCGTCGCAGACAAAATGGTTATCGCTTTCTTCCAATAATACTTTCTTTTGTAATGCTCCGCATATCGGGCAATAAAAATTTCGTTCCACTCTATTCACCTCCTGCTTAACCGAATAATTTGATACAGCTAACCAATACGCCCTGTATTTCGCAATTTGAAAGAACAATATCCTGCATGGTTTTGTTTTCGGGGTGCAAGATAATTTTCTTTCCCTTCTTGTAAAATCGTTTCAACGTCGCTTCGCCCTCGATGAGCGCCACGACGATTTCACCGTCCTCCGCCGTGTTCTGCTTTTTGATCACAAGCAAATCTCCCTCTTTAATTCCCGCTTCGATCATGCTCTCCCCGAACGCCCGAAGCAAGAACAAATCTCCACGCCCAAATATTCCCACAGGCAAAGCGTAGTTACATTCTATATTTTGCTCTGCAAAGTTTGGCTGTCCGCAAGCAATGTTCCCGACAAGCGGTACTACAACGCGCTCCCGCAAATCTAATTCTTCGGGTAATTCTATCTTTCCGAGCCGTGTGCGCTGTATCCTCTTTTCTTTTTCAAGACGAAGAACATATAGCTGAACCAAGTTTAGTGAACTCATTCCCATAGCGTGCATGATATTCCGATAGCTCGGCGAAGCATTATTTTCTTCTTGATATTTCGCGATATATTCCTGTATGTCTTGCATCAATTGAAGGTTAGGCTTTCTCATAAGTGCTTGTCCTTTTTCTTGAACATTTCGTTCAATTATGATTGCAAGCGTATTATAACAAAAAATGCGACAACCCGCAAGCGCGAGATGTCGCACATAATCGACAAGTCATAATTTTATAAACTTTTTTCAATCGTTTTTATAAAATCTTTGTACTGTTCTTTTATTTTTGCGGGGGAATTTATCCCTACCCTCCCTTCAAAAGTGGTGAGCCATGCAAAAAAAGTCTTGCTCACCTGCACGGATACTTTTACGATATACTCATCTTGTTCGTTAAGCGTAGTAGATATATCTTCCCCGAAACGGTCTATGGCTATTTCTAATAAGTCCTGCGGAAAAACAAGTTCCACTTCTTCCGACTCGCCGCCGTACATATCGAACTGTTCCTGACGGTATCTATTCATATCAAAATTCTCGAACTCGGATTTTTCGGTTATTCCGTGTTTATCTACTTGCACTTCGTCCATGCGGTCTATGCGGTAGTTTGTAGGCGTATCAAATTTATCGTGATAACAGACAAGGTAGAGTTTATCGTCCGAATACGCAAATCCGAGCGGATTGACGTAATATCGCCTTTTGTCTTTGCGATATTCCCTCTTACCGTTCAAACCGTAATCGAAATATAGAAACGATACCTTTTTCTTTTGTGTAAATGCGGTTACAAGCGTATCAATGGTGTAATATATTCGTTCGTTATTATGCTTGTTACGATTGCTCTGCAAAAGTTCCTGCAAATTTTTCGCTTCGCTTATACCGAGAAGCTCCAATAATTTTTGAATAAGGTTTTCCGTTTTCGTTGTTGAAAGAAATTGTGCCCCACCTACTGCACTCAACAATACTTGCACTTCGGGAAGTTCAAATTTACGACTAACCACATAATATTCGTTACTGCGGGAGCGTTCTTGTATTACTTCATAGCCGTATTCATTCAAAACGGCAATATCATTATACAATGTTTGCCTGCCGACCGTAATACCCCGCTCTGCCAATCTTTCGATTATCTCTTGTGTGGTTATAGAGTGCGTTTCGTCTGTTTTGCTTTGCAATAATTCATACAATGCAAGTAATCTTATCTTTTGATCCGCTCTGTTTGACATTATAGCCTCAACAAAAATTTATCGCTTACATATACCATTAACAACTTACCATTACTAACCGGGCAGCACCGTAAACACCTGCATCATTCCCAAGACTTGCTGTTAATAATTGTACAGGGGCATATTTTGTTCCACCGAATAGTCGTTCGTTTACAAGTTTTTTTAGCGGTCTTAACAACGTATCCCCTTCGGCGCAGATTCCACCGCCGAGGAGTACAGCCTGTGGACGGAACTCATTACAAAGATTTGCAATCCCTTCTGCCAAATAACGAATATATGTATTAACGACTCGTTTCGCCGTTTTATCCCCATCGCGCAATCCGTCAAATGCCGTTCTGCCGTTTACATTCTCTAATCTGTCGCACAAACGCCACATTGCACTATTATGATTTCTTTCCATAGCACGACGAGTCTGTCTTATCAATGCGGTTGCCGAAGCGTATGCTTCAAAGCATCCCCGCCTACCGCAAGTGCATTTCTCTCCACCGACATGAATCACGCTGTGTCCTATTTCCGCACCCGCCGAACGATACCCCTCGAACAGTTTACCTTCAATTACAATACCGCTACCCACGCCCGTACCGAGCGTTATAAGAATCATATCAGAATATTCCTTTCCTGCACCGCAAAACTGCTCTCCGATTGCGGCGGCATTCGCATCGTTCGTAACTTTCACCGGCAAATTTATCCGTTGCTTTATCAGTTCGGCAAGTGGTACATTATCCCAATCAAGATTATTGCTATATACAATAACACCCTTTTGACTATTAACCGTGCCGGGCGAGCCTATTCCAATACCGTGTAATTTTACATTCATTTTGTTTGCAAGAGATAATGCCAAATCGGACATCTTATTTGCTATATATTGAAAGCCATTTTCTTTCTCGGTAGGAATCTTATCTTTCGCTATCAGTTTCCCCTCTTCGTCTATAATACCGCACTTGATAAACGTTCCACCTAAATCAATTCCCGCATAATACTTCATAGTTTATCCTTCCGTTTTATAAAATTTTATCAATAATAGCACTCATCTTATCGAACTGCCTTTCCATTTCGCCCGCAAGACGAAATTGGGTTCTTGCACGAATAAGGTTATGTTCTGTATATTGTGTTAAAAAATCAACATCTCCCGACAGATAATCAGCCAAGAACCGTGAGCCGCACTCTATTGTCATAAGATATGCGCTATACGGAAGCAAATCAATTTCATTTTGTGTAATCTTTCCCCGTACTGCATTGCAAAATCCTTCGGCATACGCCTGAAACAATGTGATATCAAAATGTACTTTTGATAAATCTTGCTCGTCCTCTCTTGCCGTAGAAGCCCCAAATCGGATACTGTCCCCAAAATCAAAAAGCAAAGAACCGGGCATCACAGTATCTAAATCAATGATTGCTCGCGCCTTATTCGTATCCTTATCCATGAGAATATTATTAAGTTTTGTATCATTATGGGCAACTCGTATCGGAACACTCCCGTCATTTATTCCCTCTACGATTTTAGAGAAAGTATCGCTATGGGAAAGCACAAAATCAATTTCCTTTTTACAATTTATCGATCTCCCTAAAATATCACTATTTAAGGAAGAAAGAAAATCTCGAAATCGCTTCGGCGTATCGTGATAATGTTTTACCACTTCCACTAATTCGGAAGAGTCATAATCTGCAAGAAAACTCTGAAATTCACCAAACGCCTTTCCGCTCTCCTTCAAAACATCCGCACTTTCCGCGACCTGATACACAACCGTGTTTTCAATAAAATCATATACTCGGTAACACCCTTCTTCCCCGCGATAAAACGGCTTTCCGTCCTTAGTAAACACAACGTGTAATGTTTCTATCCCGCGATTTTCAAGGTATTGCGTCAAACCGCAGATATTCCGCATTAAAACATCGCTATCGGGAAAAATTGAAGTATTCATTTTTTGCATGATATACCGCTTTTTATCCGTCGTAACCAAGTATGTGATATTTGTATGTCCTTCCCCGTAGGGTTCACAGGAGAATATTTCGCCATCAAGCGGAAATTCCTTTGCAATCTCTACTACCGTTTTTCCATTCATTTTCTTTCACCGTCCACAATCATAATATTTGCTTCGCCTTCAAGATTAAAAAGTTCACCGCAAGAGATAAAAAAACTATCTCCTTGCTTGAATGTTTGCCCGTCAATTTTTCCGCTTCCCCGTAAACAGCAAATCCCTCGAAATGTTTTTTTCGCCGTTTCCTCATAAACTCCGTTCAAACATAACTCTCTGCATCTAAAATATTCGCATTGCGTAAGCAAACGCATTTTACCGCCCCTAACAGCTTTCCACTCCCCACAGTTCGTCTCATCTTTGTACTCCTTAAAATTGATTACCTCCATTGCCTTATCAATATGAAGCGGACGCGGGTTTCCGTCTATTCCCAAACGATTATAGTCATAGACGCGATAAGTTACATTACTGCTCTGCTGAACTTCGCAAATTACACAACCTGCTCCTATCGCATGAACGGTTCCTGCTTTAATTAAAAAACAATCGCCTTCATGAACGGGAATAAAATTAAGCAACTGCTCTATCGTTCCCTTTTTTAAACCGCGTATGAAATCTGTTTTTGCAATATCCGTTTTGAATCCGCAATAAATACCCGCGCCATCATCAGCTTGTAGAATATACCACATTTCCGTCTTTCCATTATCATTCTCATAACGCCGCGCAAAAGTATCGTCCGGATGTACCTGAACCGATAAATTGCTTTTAGCATCGATATATTTTATAAGAATCGGAAATGGCTTCCCCGATTCATCAACCGCATACGGATTCATTTTCAGATATTCCGCAAGCGTGTCGTTTTCGGTTTCACTTACTCCGTCGGGATGTACGGAAATTTCCCAGCTCTCCGCAATGTTCCCCTCCCCGCTTCTGCCAAACATAGTTTTCATCTTATCGCCGCCCCATATATAATTTTTCAAAACGGGCGTTAATTTAATTGCAGCCATATTATCTCCATAAATAAATTTTTCGCAATAAAACCAAATTTTCTAAAAATTTCCCACCCATTCCGTAAAAAACAGTTGAGTGAGAAATTTTATTGCAGGGAATATTTACGTTAGGGGGAGTGTAAAAATCTCTGCCGAGTATAAACAATCTTTAATTTTGCAAAATGAGTTCGGCATAAACGGGAAAATGATCGGAAATATAATCGTCATTTCGCATAATACGGTCGCATACGCAACCAATACAATCAATCTTT
>Ga0209064_1000227_pt1 | contig 134284 bp, 120 predicted proteins | sample Inofromicrocosms_FD_187498 | JGI IMG/M metagenome (GOLD analysis project Ga0209064, IMG submission 187498) | Mouse cecum microbial communities from Vienna, Austria - Inoculum for glucosamine and mucus D2O microcosms (SPAdes) (version 2) | ecosystem: Host-associated > Mammals > Digestive system...
CCTCAAGATGAGGCCTCCCACGCAAGGTAAGGCCCCTTGGAGACGACAAGGTAGGTGGGCACGGTGTGTGAGTGCAGCAATGCATGGAGCTGACGTGTACTAATAGGCCGAGGGCTTACCCATCGGGGGGTTTGGGGAGGTGGCTATGGGTTGGGGTTTCAAGTGGAATGGTATTCGGTTTTGAGGGTATGTCGTTTTATTTTGGAGTTGGCCGCTGAGTCAACTCTTTTTTTATTATAGGAAATTCCAGGTTTTTATACATAACGCTATTCGATTATTATAGGAAAATTTTTGACACTACTATTATTATATGATATAATGTCACTAGTTGTGTATGACGAGAGATAGTCTATGAATAAGTGTGGCGAGGTGGATTGAATATGGATACAAATATTTTGCTTGAAAATGGTACGAATGAACTGGAAGTGCTGGAATTTATGCTGGAAGGACGTCATTATGGTATTAATGTGGCGAAAATAAGGGAGATTATTTCTTATCAGGAAGCTACTCCGGTACCAAATTCCCATCCCAGCATTGAAGGTATTTTTATGCCAAGGGATACTATGATTACAGCGATAAATTTGAGGAATTGTTTACAGCTGCGTGAATATGAGGAAAAGGAAAAAGCTTCTTCTTTATTTATTATCACGAATTTTAATAAATTAGATATTGCATTTCACGTAGACTCAGTATTAGGCATTCACAGGGTTTCGTGGAACAATATTATTAAACCTGGCAATACGGTTTCCACCAGTGAAGACGGTGTTTCTACAGGAATTATTAAAATTGACGGAAGATTGATTATTATCTTAGATTTTGAAAAGATTGTAACGGATATTAACCCTGAAACAGGACTTAAATTGTCAGAAATCGAAGCGCTGGGAGAAAGATCGCCACGTGATACGCCCATTTTAATTGCAGAAGATTCTCCGCTGTTGAATAAACTGATAGTGAACTCTTTAAAGCAGGCGGGATATACCAATTTGATACATACGGAAAACGGCAGGCAGGCATATGATGTTATTCAGCAATGTAAAGCTGACGGTACTTTAAATGATCATGTACGATGTATTATTACCGATATCGAAATGCCGGAGATGGATGGCCATCGTTTAACGAAGCTTGTAAAAGAAGATGAGGCAACAAAAGATATACCCATTGTTATTTTTTCATCATTGGTTAATGAGGAAATGAAGAGGAAGGGAAGGGCATTGGGGGCTGATGCACAGCTTTCCAAACCTGAAATAGGTAATCTGGTTCATATAGTTGATGAATTGATTCAATAAAAAATTGAGGATGAAGCCGGGAGAATTCCCGGCTTATTTTCAGTATGTGTGGGTGATAGAATTTCTGTCTGTGTCGTATCCACAAACTTGATATGCGCAAAGCCCGGCATTGCCAGGCCACAAATGCAGCGCGGGAATGAGGTAAAGATTGAAAATTGAAAAATTTCAATCTGGAGATTTGTGCTACGCAAGTTTGCGTTTCACACTAAAGTCTCCGGGCTTTGGAAAGGAGCATGGTTATGAAGATGGAAAAAGAAAAGAAACTGTTGGCGGAAAAGATAAATGAAGCGGAAATGGTGTTAGTGGGTATTGGAGAAGAATTCGGAGAAAGTATGGATAAGGGAAAAGCAATACCGCAGCTTGCAGAGTGTTTCCAGGCGATAGAAAAAAATGAGAGACAGTCCTGGATGCTTCCATACCTGGAAAAATTGCAGGAGGATTGGCTGGGAACGGAAAAGACTGCGAAGGCATATGAAACGCTGGAAAAGCTTTTAGAACAAAAAAATTATTTTATCGTTTCCACCCGTATGGACGATTATATATATGAGACAAAGTTGAAGAAGGAAAAGATAGTAACTCCCTGCGGTGGAAACCGGTTCTTGCAATGTCCGGATGGATGTGGCAAGCATTTATATCAGGCGGATGGACAACTGCCGGGAAAGATTTATGAATATTTAATGGGAAAAGGAAATGGGAAAACCGGTGAAGTGCCCGCTGTCAGCGATTTAAAATTGGCGGGGGAAGATGAAGGCCGGGATCAAATTTCATGCCCGACTTGCCCGGAATGCGGGAAATATCTTGTTTTTAATAATAGAAAAGCCAAACAGTATGTGGAAGAGGGATATTTGGAACAGTGGAATAAATATATGCGTTGGCTGCAAGGCACTGTGAATAAAAGGCTATGTGTGCTGGAATTGGGGGTTGGCATGCAATATCCTACGGTGATTCGCTGGCCTTTTGAAAGGGTAACTTTTATAAATGAGAAATCAAGTATGTTCCGTATACATAGTAAATTATATCATTTGACAGAAGAAATTAAGGATAGAGGGTATAAAATACAAGAAAAACCAATAGATTTTCTTATAAATTGGTTTGTCTAATGGGCATATGTATGATAAACTAAGAGTGTTGATATTTAATATAAATTTATAATAGAGATGTGAGGGTTAACATTATGGGCTCAGATGAAGAAAACTTGGATGATCTGCTTAGTCTTCTAAAGGAAGAGGAAAATGAAGCAGAAGAAAATGAGACAATAGAAGAATCAATAGAAGATGAAATAGAGGAAAACGGAACGGAGGAACTATTGCTTGATGAAGGTAGTGAGGAGACCTCAGCCTTGGATGAATTGCTAAATGAAGGAATGCAAGGGGAAGACCAAATAGAGGAAGAGGAACTTGTAGATATTGATGATGTTCCGGAAATGAATGAACCGCTGATGGATGAGTCGTCCTTAGATGACATGGGGCTGTTCGATTTTGCATTGGATGAGGAAGAAGAAGGGCTTATATCGCCTGATGAAGTGGATGCGATGTTTGCTGCGGCGGATGCAGCGATAGCAAGCGAGATGCAGGATGGATCGCCCGATTCGGAAAATGCAGAGAAAGGGCAGCCAGAAAGTACGGAAGAGGAAAAGAGTAATATTGAAGAAGCTGCCCAAGGAACAGAGGGGAATTTAGAAGAAAACTCCGAAACGGAAGAGGAATCCGGTAAAAAGAAAAAGAAGAAAAAAGAAAAAAAGAAAAAAGAGAAAAAGGAAAAGAAATCTTTATTTGGCAGAAAAGGAAATGCCGAGAATATACCGGAAGGTGATTTGGGAGAAAAAGCAGGAAAAGGTTCGGGCGATTCAAGCGAGGAAGAAAAGAAACCGGGCTTTATCGCCAGGCTTTTATCCCTTTTGATTGAAACGGAAGAAGAGGATATAGGCTTGCCTGACAGGGATTTGGGCAGCTTAGAGCCATCCGATGAAAATAAAAATATTTTGGAAGAATTGGAGAAAGAGGATAAAAAGAAAAAGAAGAAGAAAGTAAAGAGTAAAAAGGAAGGAGGGGAAGGAAAGGAAAAGAAGAAGAAAGAGAAAAAGCCTAAGAAGGTGAAAGAAAAGCCTGCGAAAGAACCTGATTCAGAAAAGGATACAAAGCCAGGGAAAAGGATATCAAAGAAGGGTGTCTTGGTGATAGCGGCGCTGTGTCTTTCATTGATGGCTATGATTATAGTAACTTGCAGTATGATTCCGGACTTTTTTGAAAAAAGGGAAGCCAGGGAAGCATTTTATGAGTCGGATTATATAAAGGTTTATGAGATGATGTATGGTAAGACATTGGATGAAAGCGATGAGATTATCTTCCATAAAGCGGAGACAATATTGCAATTAGACCGTAAATTGGATTCTTATCAGAATTATCTGGGGATAGGGGAAGAAGTACGTGCATTGGATTCGCTTATGTCAGGGGTGGAGAAATACCCTGAGATTCTGGCCAAGGCGGAAGAATACCGGGTGACACAGGAAGTAAATGCAATTTACGAAATGATTTTAGGCGTGTTAAGCGATAAATATTCTATCTCGGAAGAAGAAGCCAGGACGATTATCGCTTACAGTGATGTGCTATATACGAAAAGACTGGAATCTTTGGTGAACGGAACGCCTTTTGAAGAACCGTCAGCGGCTGCGGAAACAAACGAACAGCCCCAGGCAGAACAGGATATACTTCCGGAAGAACAGGTTATTATTGAAGAAGATATTCCGGCAGAACCGGAGGAGGTCTTGCCCCAGGAGGAGGAAATCCTACAGGAGGGACAGCCGGAAAACATAGAACCGGATGGCAGCCTGCCCCAGGAGGGGAGTTCGCCTGAGGAACAGGAATTGCCAGAGGAGGACGTAGTGCCGGACGTAAATGTGCCCGTTCAGGAGGGCAGCCCTTCGCCAGGGGAAGATGTTTCCTCATGGACAGGGAACAGCAGTTTTGGCAGCCAGGGAGAGCAGATTCAGGGAATCAAACAGCCTATAGGTGTGGAGATACATGGAAATTAGCGTTGATAGGAAATGGCAGGGCATATGACAGCGATTATTGATTACGATGCGGGAAATATTAAAAGTGTGGAGAAGGCGCTGCTTTTTCTTGGCGAAAATGCTTGTGTGACCAGAGAAAAGGAAAAGATACTTGGTGCTGATAAAGTTATTTTGCCAGGAGTAGGTTCTTTTGGCAGGGCTATGGAAAAGATACGCAGCTATGGCCTGGAAGATGTCATAAAAGAGACCATAGACAAAGGAACTCCTTTTCTCGGCATTTGCTTAGGGCTGCAGCTTTTATTTGAGCGCAGTGAGGAAAGCGCCGGGGTAAAGGGGCTGGGCATTTTAAAAGGTGAGATATTGAGGATACCGGAAAAGGATGGCGGAAAAGTTCCCCAGATAGGGTGGAACTCATTAAGATACCCTAATCGGGGGAGATTGTTTGAAGGAATTTTAGAGGATGCTTATGTATATTTTGTGCATTCTTATTATTTGAAGGCGGAAGAAGAAGGAATTGTTACCGCCACTACGGAATATAATACGCTGATTCATGCTTCCGTGGAGAAAGATAATGTGTTCGCCTGTCAGTTCCATCCGGAAAAAAGTTCTATTGTAGGTCTTGGTATCCTCCGAAACTTCATTCAGATACAAGGGGAGGGAGCATAAATGCATACGAAGCGTATTATCCCGTGTTTGGATGTTCATAACGGAAGGGTGGTAAAAGGGGTAAATTTTGTTAATCTGAAGGATGCCGGCGATCCCGTGGAGATAGCGGAGGCTTATGACAAAGCAGGGGCGGATGAATTGGTGTTTTTGGATATTACAGCGTCTTCCGATGCCCGGGCAACGGTGGTGGATATGGTAAGACGGGTAGCGGAAAGAGTTTTTATACCCTTTACCGTAGGAGGCGGAATCCGGACAGTGGAAGACTTTAAAGCCATTCTCAGGGAGGGGGCCGACAAAGTTTCCATCAACTCATCGGCTATCAACCGTCCTGTTTTGATTAGTGAGGCGGCGGAAAAATTCGGAAGCCAGTGTGTAGTGGTAGCGATTGATGCAAAAAGAAGGGCAGATGATTCCGGGTGGAATATTTATAAAAACGGCGGACGGATAGATGTAGGGCTGGACGCTGTGGAATGGGCCATGGAGGTGGACCGGCTGGGGGCAGGTGAAATACTGTTGACTAGCATGGATTGTGATGGCACAAAAGCGGGATATGATATTGAGTTGACAAAAATGATTGCAGAAAATGTGTCCATCCCAGTGATCGCATCGGGAGGGGCAGGAGATGCAGCGCATTTTTATGAGGCCTTGACAAAAGGGAAGGCGGATGCAGCACTGGCAGCATCGCTGTTCCATTATAAGGAACTGGAAATTAGTGAGGTGAAAGATTTCCTGAAAGGGCAAGGGGTGCCCATAAGATGCTAAAATAGGAGGAGTACAAAAGAATGGCAATGATTCAGAACGACTGGCTGGATGTATTGAAACCTGAGTTTTCCAAGCCATATTATAGGCAGCTTTTTCAATTTGTACAGGGAGAATATAGCAGGGCGGTGGTTTATCCTCCGGCAGACGATATTTTTAATGCGTTCCATTTTACCCCTTTAAGCGAGGTGAAAGTGCTCCTGCTGGGGCAGGACCCTTACCATAACGAACATCAGGCACACGGGATGAGTTTTTCCGTTCTGCCCGACCAGAAAGAAATACCTCCGTCTTTACAGAATATTTATCAGGAACTGCATGATGATTTGGGATGCAGTATACCCAATAATGGCTATTTGAAGAAATGGGCGGATCAAGGCGTATTGCTCCTTAACACAGTGCTTACGGTAAGGGCCCATCAGGCCAATTCCCATCAAGGGAAAGGGTGGGAACAGTTTACGGACGCAGTGATTGAAGCTGTCAATGCACAGGAGAGGCCGATCGTATATTTGCTTTGGGGAAGGCCGGCTCAGAATAAAGCCTTCATGCTCAATAATCCCAGGCATTTAATCTTGAAAGCACCCCATCCCAGCCCGCTATCCGCATATCGTGGTTTCTTTGGATGCAGGCATTTCAGCCAGGCTAATGAGTTTCTGGTGAAAAATGGCGCAGATCCGGTGGATTGGCAGATTGAAAATATATAGAAGCCTGGTTTAGCAGCTAAATCTGTAGACATTATATATGTGGTAAATTTTTGGAAAGTCTGTGCATATTTTTTGCACAGATTTTTTTAAAGTCCTGGGCTGAACTGTTACTTTACAGCCAATGCCTTTGAAAGTTTTTCTTGACAAATCGGATAGAAAACCATATAGTGGTTCTGTAAAGAAACACTAAAGGGAACGGCGGGATATGGATGAAACGATAATATTGGAAAAATTAATGGGGTTTGGCATGACGAGACAGGAAGCTGTGATATATCTGTGCCTTTATAAAAAGGGCGGGCTCACGGGCTATGAGGTATCGAAGCAGACAGGGATTTCCCGTTCGAATGTGTATGGAAGCCTTTCGAATCTGGCGGAGGCGGGGGCTGCATATCTGGTAAAGGGAAGCGCCAACAGGTATCTCGCTGTTTCTATTGAAGAGTTTTGTAATAACAAAATCCGGATTCTGGAAAGGGAAAAGGAATTCCTGATGGAAAATATGCCTGTGGCGGATGAACCTTTGGATGGATATATCACCATTGAAGGGGCTTCCAACATCAGGAATAAGATAATTACTATGCTGGAAAAGGCACAGCAAAGAATCTATCTTTCCGCCCCGGGGGATTTCCTTATGAGTATTCGGAAAGAATTGGAAGCTGTGGCGGAACGGAAAATTAAGCTGGTTTTTATTACCGATAAGGATACCGGGATAGAGCCTACATTTTTGTATCTTACGGACAAGAAAGAAAAGCAGATACGCCTGATCATAGATTCCGTGTATGTGTTAACCGGGGATATAGCAGGAGGAAAGACGGACACATGCCTTTATTCAGGGCAGAGGAACTTTGTAAGTGTTTTTAAAGAGGCACTAAGAAATGAAATAAAATTAATTGAATTAACAAAAGGAGAAAATAGAAATGAGTAAGGAAGCGTTTGTTACAAAAGAGATGATAGAAAAAATTGTGAAAGATTACCCCACACCCTTTCATATTTATGATGAAAAGGGTATAAGGGAAAATGCCCAGGCGGTGAAGGAGGCCTTTTCATGGAATAAGGGCTTTAAGGAATATTTTGCGGTTAAGGCTACGCCTAACCCATACTTGATAGAGATTCTTAAGGAATATGGCTGTGGATGTGACTGCTCCTCCAAGACGGAACTAATGTTGAGTAAGGCGGTAGGGCTGGAAGGGAAAGATATTATGTTTTCCTCCAATGAAACGCCGGCGGAAGAATATGCATATGCTGCCAGGCTGGGGGCAATCATTAATTTGGATGACATTACCCATATTGACTTTCTGGAAGGAGTTCTTGGGAAGCTGCCGGAAACAATAAGCTGCCGGTACAATCCAGGGGGTGTGTTTACCATGAGCAATGGAATTATGGATAATCCAGGGGATTCCAAATATGGATTTACAAAAGAGCAGATGTTTGAGGGATTCCGTATTCTGAAAGAGAAAGGGGTAAAGAATTTTGGGATTCATGCATTTTTGGCCAGCAATACGGTGACCAATGAGTATTATCCTTTACTGGCGAAGCAGCTGTTTGAGTTGGCTGTGCAGCTGAAAAAGGAAACAGGGGCAAAGATTCAGTTTATTAACCTTTCCGGAGGGGTGGGGATTCCTTATCAGCCGGAGCAGAAGGGGAATGATATCCGTATAATCGGGGAAGGGGTAAGAAAGGTTTATGAAGAAGTGCTCGTGCCGTCAGGGATGGGGGATGTGGCTATCTATGCGGAGATGGGGCGCTTTATGATGGGGCCCTATGGGGCATTAGTCACAAAGGCAATTCATGAAAAGCATACGTATAAAGAATATATTGGCGTGGATGCCTGTGCGGTTCATTTGATGCGCCCGGCAATGTATGGGGCATATCACCATATTACTGTGCTGGGGAAAGAACAGGAGCCTTGCAGCTTTAAATATGATGTGGTAGGCTCTTTATGTGAAAATAATGACAAATTTGCGGTGGACAGGATGCTCCCCAGGATTGATAAGGGGGATTATCTGTTTATTCATGATACGGGGGCCCATGGGTTTTCTATGGGATACAATTATAACGGGAAACTGAAATCAGCGGAACTGCTGCTTAGGGAGAACGGTGAGGTGCAGCTGATACGCCGTGCAGAGACGCCGAAAGACTATTTCAGTTCTTTTGACGGACTGGGAATTTATGAGAGTCTGAAAAAAGAGTTTTAAGGTAGAAAAAAAATGGTAAATAAAATGAAAAAAAGTACTTGTCAATTCCTGCCGGGTATGGTATTATATAACTCGGCTGTTAGAGAAAGTTAGCAGCTGGCAGGAAAAGAAGTAGCCGGCGTGTCGGAATGGCAGACGAGGCAGACTCAAAATCTGTTGTGGGCAACCACGTATGGGTTCAAGTCCCATCGCCGGCAGTATGGAAAAGCTTGGAAATCTATAAAATAGGTGTTCCAGGCTTTTTCTATGTAATAGAAAATTACGCCATAGCGTTGTAAATAAGCAGAAAAATAAGATTTCCTGGGCAACTGCAGCGGGATGGTGGGAGAATAATATTATTTAGCAAAAAATCAAACACATATAACAAGAAATATAAAAAATGGTGTATTTATTCGCATAATGCATAATAAAATAGGTAATAAAAGGTTGCCATACAACAAAAAATACAAAAAAGGAAATATTTCACTTGACAAAAATTGTATAAATTGTTATTATGGATTCAGATGAATAGAGGAAAGCATTATTAATGTAAAGTATTGGATTGTTACTGGGGAAGCAGGCAAAACCAAATTTTATAAGTTAATCATACAGTAGAAAGATTGACTTATAAAATTTGGTTTTTTTACTTCACCAGAGACATCTAATGGTATTGTTTGCTAAATAGAATATACTCAATAGGTATTAGGAATGAAAGCAGATAAAATAATTAATAATAATATTGTTTCGTCCACAGACTGCGAGGGGAACGAGTTAATCATTATGGGCTGCGGCATTGGCTTTGGCAAAAGGGCGGGACAGAAGCTTGACGAAAACAAAATTGAAAAGATATTCAGGCTTGACAACAAGGATAGCCTGGAGCGCTTTAAAGAATTGCTGAAGAAGCTTCCGTTGGAATATATTCAGGTGACGGATGAAATTATATCTTATGCAAAAGAGGTGCTGGAGGAAAGGCTGAATGAGAATGTTTACCTGACGTTAACAGACCATATCAGCTTTGCTATTGATAAGTTTAAAGAGGGGATGCTTTTCCACAATGCGCTTTTTGAAGAAATTAAGATGTTTTACCCCAATGAGTATATGATAGGAAACCATGCATTATACCTGATAGAGAAAAAGACAGGGATACGGTTGATTGAAGATGAAGCGGCTACTATCGCAATCCATATAGTGAATGCGGAGTACAATGAGGCAATCAGCACCACCTTCGCTTATACACAGATGATTCAGGAGATGCTGGAAATTATTGCAAAAGAGATTCCGGCCTGCGTGGAATCGTCCAATCACCGGGATAGGCTGTCCATTAACCTGAAGCATATGTCATACCGGATGATGAAAGAGATGCCCAACCCGGGAAAAGGGGATGCAGTGCTGTTTGGCTTTGTAAGGGAACATTGTAAGGCAGAGTATGAACTTATCGGGAAAGTGGATGCATTTATCAAAGAGAAATATGGATGTACAATGGCGGAAGAGGAAAAGATTTACCTGACGCTAAATGTGAAAAGGATTAAAGATTTATCAGAAGAATAAAGGAAGATAAGGAGAGGATGGAAATGGGCTTATTTGATGCTTTTAAGAAAAAAGGAATGGAAATTGGGTCTCCGTTAAAAGGGAAATGCGTCAGCATAAAGGAAGTGAGCGACCCCACTTTCAGCGAAGAGATTTTAGGGAAAGGTGTGGCGGTAATCCCGGAAGACGGCAAGGTTTGTGCACCGGCGGACGGGGTGATTACGACCATGTTCCCTACGGGCCATGCGGTGGGGATGACGGTATCCGGAGGGGCAGAACTGCTCGTGCATGTAGGGCTGGATACGGTTGCCTTAAAAGGGGATGGATTTACGATCATTGCCAAGGAAGGGCAGAAGGTAAAGAAAGGCGAACTGCTGATGGAGGTGGACCTGGAGAAGGTAAAGGCAGCAGGGTATGATGTGATAACACCTGTGATTATCTGCAACTCCGACGAATACGCAGAGATAAAAGGCCTGACAGATAAGGATGTAAATGCAGGGGATACTGTAATAGAAATCCAGAAATAAAATTAAGAAAAATGAGGAGGCTGTTATGCAGCAGTTTAGTTACACGATTAAAGATGAGTTGGGAATTCATGCAAGGCCTGCAGGGCTTTTGGTGAAACAGGCATCGCCTTTTAAAAGTACAATCGCGGTGGATACAGGTACAAAAAAGGCGGATGCAAAGAAGATAATGGCTTTGATGGGGGCTGGAGTAAAGCAGGGGATGACAGTTACCGTTTCGGCAGAAGGGCCGGATGAAGATGAGGCCATAGAGGCATTAAAGAAGTTTTTTGAAGAAGCTCTATAATTCCGTATTCCAAGGAGAAATCCTTTGAATAATACAAGTAACAAAATTCTGCGGCCAGGGCAGGATTCAAAAACTTAAACAAGGGGGTAATTGATTTATGATGAGATATTTGCAGAGAATTGGTAAGGCATTGATGCTTCCAGTTGCTTGTTTGCCGGTATGCGGTATCCTGATGGGGGTTGGTTATATTCTGGCGCCTGCAGCGATGGCTGGTGAGGTAGCAGGTTTTACAGCAGGCGGTTTCATGTATTCGTTAGGTCTGTTCCTGATTAAAGCAGGCGGCGCATTAATTGACAATATGCCTTATCTGTTCGCAATCGGCGTTGCAGTAGGTATGTCCGATGACAATGACGGGACGGCTGGTCTGGCTGGCCTTGTTTCCTTCTTAATGTTCATCACATTGTTAAACAGCGGAACAATCGCAGGTCTGACAGGTAAAGATGCACATGCAGCATTCGGTAAAATCAACAACCAGTTTATCGGTATTCTTGCCGGTTTGATTGGTGCTACATGCTACAATAAGTTCAAGAGCGTGAAGCTTCCCGATGCACTTTCCTTCTTTAGCGGCAAACGTGCAGTAGCAATTGTTACAGCTTTGGCATCTATCGTAGTATCAGCTGTATTGTTTGTGATCTGGCCTATCGTATTCGGCGGCCTGGTTGCTTTAGGCGAAGGCATTTCCGGCCTGGGAGCTATCGGCGCTGGTATTTATGCATTCTTTAACAGGCTGCTCATTCCGTTTGGTCTGCACCACGCACTTAACTCCGTATTCTGGTTCGACGTTGCAGGAATTAACGATTTGAGTAATTTCTGGGGCAACACCGGTGTTTACGGGCAGACAGGTATGTATATGACAGGATTCTTCCCGTTCATGATGTTCGGTCTTCCTGCAGCATGTTTGGCTATGTACCATACAGCGAAATCCGATAAGAAAAAGGTTGTTTACGGTTTGTTGACATCCGCAGCGTTCTGTTCCTTCTTTACAGGTGTTACAGAGCCTATCGAATTCGCATTTATGTTCCTTGCACCCGGATTATATGCAGTGCATGCAGTTCTGGCAGGTGTTACAGCAGCGATTACTGTTGCCCTTCCTATCCGTGCAGGCTTCTCCTTCTCCGGTGGTGCAGTAGATATGGTACTGAGTTCCTTCACACCTTTGGCACAGAACCCTTGGTTCCTGATTCCGGTAGGTATCGTTGTAGGTATCATTTATTACGTAGTATTCCGTTTTGTAATTACTGCCTTCAACTTGAAGACACCTGGTAGGGAAGATGATGATTTAGAATCTGAAAAGAGAGTTGTTCTTTCCAATGATAACTTTACAGAAGTAGCTAAAATCGTTCTGGAAGGCATTGGCGGAAAAGGCAATGTAAAATCTCTTGATAACTGTATTACAAGACTTCGTTTCGAAATCAAAGACTACACAAAGGTTGATGAGAAGAAGATTAAATCGGCTGGTGTAGCCGGTGTTATGAGACCGAGCAAAACTTCTGTTCAGGTAATTGTTGGAACAAAGGTTCAGTTTGTTGCAGATGAAATGAAGAAAATGCTGTAATCCCAGCTGAATAGATTAGTTTGTTTTGGTTATAGTAAAGTTCCTGGCATATCGGAAGCTCTTTTGAGCTTCCGATATTTAAACTTATGAGAAAAGATGATATAATGAATTTATAATACATTTAAATGAAAATACTTGCAAAACAAGAAAGGAGAATATAAAAAAATGAGAATTGTAAGAGCAGAAGACTATAAGGATATGAGCAGGAAGGCGGCTAATATTATTTCGGCCCAGGTAATTATGAAACCGAATTGCGTGCTGGGGCTGGCAACAGGATCTACGCCCATTGGCACATACGAACAGCTGGTGGAGTGGTATAAAAAAGGGGATTTGGATTTCTCTAAGGTTACATCGGTGAACTTGGATGAGTACAAGGGGCTTACCAGGGATAATGACCAGAGCTATTATTATTTTATGAATGATCATTTGTTTAGCAAAGTTAATATAGATAAAAACAATACTCATCTTCCGGACGGTACGGAACCGGACAGCGACAAAGCATGCTCTGATTATAATAAGGTGATTGAATCGGTAGGCGGGATTGACCTGCAGCTTTTGGGGCTGGGGCACAATGGCCATATTGGATTTAATGAACCGGCTGATGAATTTATTCCGGAGACCCATTGTGTGGATTTGACCCCTTCTACCATTGAGGCGAACAAAAGGTTTTTCGCATCTTATGATGATGTGCCGAAACAGGCGTATACGATGGGGATTAAGACAATTATGCTGGCAAAGGCGGTATTAGTAGTAGTCAGCGGCGAAGATAAAGCAGCTATTGTTAGGGACGCTTTCTTCGGGCCGATTACCCCTAAAGTACAGGCCTCTGTTTTGCAGCTTCATCCGAATGTAACGGTCGTGGCGGATAAAGCTGCCTTATCGCTGGTGAAATAGGCCTTATGGAAAGGTATTGACGATACATCATTTGGATATAATATTTTACATGATTCATAAAATTTGTAAAAAGAGGATTTGATGAGATGATAATAAAAAATGCGAGCGTTTTTACGGAAGAAGGCAAGTTTGCAAAGCAGGACATTTTTATAAAAGACGGAAAATTTGTGGTGTCCGCAGAGGAAGCGGATGGGGAAGAAATCATTGATGCGAAGGAATGCTTTGCTGTTCCGGGACTTACCGATATTCATTTCCATGGCTGTATGGGGCATGATTTTTGCGATGGAACGAGGGAAGCGATTACGGCAATGGCGGAATATGAAGCTTCTGTGGGCGTTACCTCTATTGTTCCTGCTACGATGACGCTGGGGGAGGATACGTTACAGGGTATCTGTGAAACGGCAGCCGCTTATGTGAAGGAAGTAAAGAACGATAAAGCGGCGGATTTGTGCGGGATAAACATGGAAGGCCCGTTTGTTGCGGCCAGCAAAAAGGGTGCACAGAACGGGGCCTATATCCGTAAACCGGATGTAGAAATGTTTGATAAGCTGAATCAGGCTTCCGGAAATATGATAAAGCTGGTGGCTATTGCGCCTGAAGTGGAAGATGCAATGGAATTCATTAAAGCAAAGAAGGACGAAACGGTGCTTTCCGTGGCTCATACGGCAACGGACTATGACACGGCGATGGAAGCGTTCGAAAAAGGTGCTACCCATGTGACCCATTTGTACAATGCGATGAACCCTTATACCCATAGGGCACCGGGGCCGATTGCTGCTGCTGCGGATTCTGGGGCAGAAGTGGAACTTATTTGTGATGGCGTTCATATCCATCCGGCAGTGGTGCGCACCACTTTTAAAATCTTTGGCGATGATAAAGTTATTCTGATCAGTGACAGTATGATGGCTACGGGTTTGGAAGACGGGGATTACAGCTTGGGAGGACAGGCCGTAAAAGTAGTGGGAAATCTGGCAACACTTGCAGACGGAACGATTGCAGGATCGGCAACGAATTTGATGGATTGTATGAGGACAGCAGTACAGAAAATGCATATTCCGTTGGAGAGCGCTGTGAAGTGTGCTGCGGTGAACTCTGCAAAGAGCGTGGGGATTTACGATAAATATGGAAGCATTACGCCAGGAAAAGTGGCTAATGTGGTTTTGCTTAAGAAGAACGATCTGGCATTGGAGAAGGTAATACTGAGGGGAAAGGCGTTGTAGGATGACTAGAACCCTGGAAACCTATCGGGGCGGACTGAGCGGAAAATGATATAGGAATAATGGGGGAAGCCGGTACTGGAAGGAAATTCTGGTGCCGGTTTTTGCTGCTTAATGTAAAAAATATAACGTAAAAATTTCGCCAGAATACTTTTAAAATGTTTTATTATAGTGTATAGTACAATAGGTATGGTTATGGGCGGGAGATGACGCAACACATAGGATGTGGGATGACTTATGAGGATGGCGGGGAGCTGCTATGGATTGTAAAGATGTGATGAAGATGATACCTGATTTTTTGAACAAGGACTTAAAGGGCAGGGAACTTAAGAGTTTTGTTGAGCATATGGAGAAGTGTAAGGACTGCAAGGAGGAACTGAGCATACAATTTCTCGTACAGGAAGGTATGGCGCGCCTGGAAGATGGGGATATCTTCGATTTGCAGAATGAATTCGACAGGGTGATGGAGGATGCCAGGAGGAAAATGCAGATTGGCAGGCTGATTAATTACTTTGTCTATGGGGTGGAGGCTCTGGCAATTATAACGATTGTGACAATTATTGTTTTGATTATCGTGTTGTAGCACATACATGAAAGTATGCAGGCTGTGGAAAGGGCATGGTTGTTTATATGGGCAAAATAGTTTTGATTGATGGCCATAGTATGTTGCACCGGGCATTTTATGGGGTTCCGGATTTGAGCAATGGGGAGGGGCTTCATACGAATGCCATTTATGGTTTTTTGAATATTATGTTTAAAATTCTGGAGGAGGAAAAGCCGGAATATTTGGCAGTGGCGTTTGATGTGCATGCACCAACGTTCCGGCATGAGATATATACCCAGTATAAAGGAACGCGCAAGCCGATGCCGGAGGAATTGCGCGAGCAGATTCCGGTGATGAAGGAAGTGCTGGCGGCCATGGGGATTAAAACGGTGGAGCAGCCCGGTCTGGAGGCGGACGATATCCTTGGAACGCTGGCTAAGAGGTCGGAGAAAGAGGGCATGGAGGTTTCCCTGATTTCCGGGGACAGGGATTTGCTGCAGATAGCTTCTGAGCGTATAAAAATAAGGATACCGAAAACCAAGGGTGGGAAGACGGAAATAGAGGATTACTATGCGGCGGATGTGGAAGCGAAATACCAGGTGAATCCGGTGCAGTTTATTGATTTGAAGGCATTAATGGGGGATACGGCGGATAATATACCGGGAGTGCCTAAAGTGGGGGAGAAAACTGCTACGGAATTGATGGTGAAGTTTGGCTCTTTGGAGGAAATTTATAATCATATCGATGAAATATCAAAAAAATCCATTAGGGAGTCGCTGGCAGCCAACAAGGAACTGGCGGATTTGAGCAAAGTGTTGGCAACGATTAAGGTGGATGGAGAGATTGTATTCGCATACGAAGAGGCGAAAATCAGGGATTTTTATACAGAGGATGCCTATAAGATTTTTACCAGGCTGGGTTTTAAGAATATGTTAAGCCGGTTTGAGAAGGGCGGGGAAAAGAATAAGCAGGCGGAGCATTTTAGAGAGGTTACGGACTTTGGGGAGGCGGAAAAAATTTTCCAACGCCTGCAAGGATTGAAACAAGGAGAGAGGGCAGCCTTTGAAATTATTGAAGACAGCAGCAGGGAAGAGGATTTTGTAGGGCTGGCGCTGGCTTTTGGGGAAGAGGAGGTTTATTTCCTAAAGCCGGAAGGGTTTCTTAAGAAAGATTATTTGACGGGAAGGCTTTCGGAAGCCATAAGCAATGTTTCATTGGTGACATTTGATATTAAAAAGAAATATGGATATATAAAGACGGACTGCACAGAAAGGCTGTTTGATATTTTGATAGCGGCTTATCTTTTGAACCCGCTGAAAAATGATTATGAGCCTGAAGATATTGCTTCGGAATATCTGGGGCTGGCCATACCGGGGAAAACACAGTTATTCGGCAAAACGCCTCTGAAAGCGGCTGCGGAGGAAAAAGGGCGGACGGTGACGGAATACGCCTGCTTTCTGGCCTATGTGGAGTGGATGGCAGAGCCGATATTGAAGGAGCGGCTGGCACAGACAGGGATGGAGCAGCTGATGCGGGAAATCGAGATGCCCTTGTCCTATGTACTTTTCGATATGGAGCAGGAGGGCATTCAGGTAAAGCCGGATGAATTAAGGGCTTACGGGGAGGCCTTAAGTGGTCGGATTGGGGAATTGGAGGTAAGTATCCATCAGAAGGCAGGCTGTGATTTTAATATCAATTCCCCAAAACAGCTGGGAGAAATTTTATTTGGGCAAATGCAGATTCCGGGAGGGAAGAAGACGAAAACAGGGTATTCTACGGCTGCGGAAGTGTTGGAGAAACTGGCGCCGGATTACCCTATAGTGGAGGAAATATTGGAATACCGGGGATTGGCCAAGCTTAAATCCACTTATGCGGAAGGTCTGGCGGCTTTCATCGATGAGGGAAACCGGATTCACAGCACTTTTAACCAGACAATTACGGCAACAGGGCGGATTAGCTCTACGGAGCCGAACTTGCAGAATATCCCTATGCGGATGGAACTGGGGCGGCTGATTCGGAAGGTATTTATCCCTAAGGAAGGATATGTGTTCACAGACGCAGATTATTCTCAGATTGAACTGCGCGTACTGGCACATATGTCGGAAGATGCCCAGCTGATAGAGGCGTATAAGATGGATGAGGATATTCATAGGATAACGGCCTCCAAAGTGTTCCACACGCCCTTTGAAGAAGTGACGGATTTGCAGAGAAGGAATGCGAAAGCGGTGAATTTCGGCATTGTATATGGCATCAGTTCTTTTGGGCTAAGCCAGGATTTAAGCATATCAAGGAAAGAAGCGGCGGAATATATCGAGCAGTATTTTGCCACTTATCCAGGGGTAAAGAAATTTTTGGACGGGCAGGTGGAAAGTGCAAAGAAGGATGGCTATGTGACTACTATGTTTGGGCGCAGAAGGCCGGTGCCGGAGCTGTCATCCAGCAATTTTATGCAGCGTTCTTTCGGAGAAAGGGTGGCGATGAACTCCCCGATACAGGGTACGGCGGCGGATATTATCAAAATAGCCATGATAAGGGTATGGAAGAGGTTGAAGGAGGAAAATTTAAAGTCAAGATTGATCCTTCAGGTACATGATGAACTGCTGATTGAGACGGCAGAGGATGAATTAGAAAAGGTAAAGACCATTTTGGAAGAGGAAATGAAGAAGGCGGCAGATTTATCAGTGACGCTGGAGATTGATATGCATACCGGGGAAAACTGGTATGAAGCGAAATGATTCCGATGCGCCGGGAAGTAGGAGGAAGGCATGAGGACGATTGGCATTACGGGGGGTGTAGGAGGGGGGAAGTCGCAAATATTGGCTTATTTAAAGAGCCATTATAACTGTGAAGTGATTCTTGCCGATGAAGTGGCCCATAGGATAAAAGAGCCGGGGGAGAGATGCTATAAGCCGTTGGTGGAACTGCTGGGAGAGGAAGTGCTTGCCGCGGATAAAAGAATCGACAAAGGGAAGATGGCGGAGAAAATCTTTCGTGATAAGTCCCTTCTGGAACAGGTAAACCGTCTGATGCACCCTATGGTAAAGGAATATATCCTGGAAAAGAAGGAACGGCTGGAAACGGAAGGGCAGATAGGGGCGTTATTTATAGAAGCGGCCTTACTGATTGAGGATGGCTATGAGGAAATTGTGGATGAATTATGGTACATTTATGCCAGCGAGGAGGCCAGGGGGCAGCGATTGAGGGCATTCAGAGGATACAGCGAGGAAAAGATAAGGGATATTTTCAAACAGCAGCTTTCAGACGAGGAGTTCAGGAACCATTGCAGTGTGGTGATTGATAATAGCGCCGGCCTGGAAGCTGCCTATGAACAGATAGCAAAGTGTATGAAAGGCATACTGCCGGCATGCTGACTGCCTGGCAGCAGGGTGGATGATTTGCTTTTATGCGTAGCCCCATGCAGGGAAAACAAGCCGCTATGCGGCGTACGGGGCGCGGCGGGCAGGGGAAAACCCATTCCTCTGCTTGATTAAAAAAGAAAGAAAGGCTGGATAAAGGATATGCGGATGTGCAGTATAGCCAGTGGGAGCAGCGGAAACTGCATCTATGTGGGCTCTGATACTACCCATATATTGGTAGATGTGGGAATCAGCGGGAAAAGGACAAAAGAAGGACTGGAAAAACTGGGAATTAAGGCGGAGGAACTGGATGGGATATTCATCACCCATGAGCATGCGGACCATATCAGTGGGTTGGGAGTGATGGCCAGGAAATACGGAATTCCCATTTATGGCACAAGGGGTACGCTGGAAGCCATTAGATATTCTTCGGCTGTGGGGGAAATTGATGAGAGCCTTTTCCAGGAAGTGGAGGCGGATAACAAAATTATCGTTAAGGACCTGACGCTCAATCCCATGAGGATTTCCCATGATGCGGCGGAACCGGTGGCTTATCGTATCAGCCATGGGAGGCAGAAGCTGGGGATTATCACGGATTTAGGATGCTATAATGATTATACGGTGGAATGTTTAAGAGGGATGAATGCCTTATTGATTGAGGCAAATCATGACTTGAATATGCTTCAGGTAGGGCCTTATCCGTACTATTTGAAAAAACGTATTTCGGGGGATAGGGGGCATCTGTCCAATGAACTTTCCGGTCAGTTGCTTTGCCGCCTGTTAAATGATAAAATGCAGACAATTGTGCTGGGCCATCTGAGTAAGGAGAATAATCTTCCGGAACTAGCCTATGAAACGGTAAGGGTGGAAATTGCCATGGCGGACAATGGGTACAAGGCGGCCGATTTCCCTATTCGGGTGGCAGGCAGGAGTGAAGTTTCCGAAATAATTGAAATTGCATAACAGGAAAGCGCCAAGTTTGTGTCTGTGCGGCATCCATAAACTTGATATGAGTAAAGCCCCGGAAATACCGGGTCACAAAAGCCGCGCAGAAATGGAGTAAAAAATGAAAAAGACGATTATTACAGTAGTAGGGAAAGATACGGTAGGGATTATTGCCAGGGTATGCACTTATCTGGCAGATAATAAAATTAATATTCTGGATATTTCCCAGACCATTGTCCAGGGATATTTTAATATGATGATGATTGTGGATATGAGCCAGACCGATAAGCATTTCGGGGATATTGTGGATGAACTTGGGGAACTTGGAGAAAAAATCGGTGTTATCATTAAATGCCAGAAAGAAGAGATTTTTGATAAGATGCATAGGATTTAGCATAGAACGGAACTAGCGGTGCAGGCACAAACTTATCATGCACAATAAAGCCGTGCAGAAATGGGGTAAATGATGATAAATATATTTGAAGTGGCGGAAACGAACCAGATGATTGAAAAGGAGAATCTGGACGTAAGGACGATAACATTGGGAATCAGTCTGTTAGACTGTATTGATTCCGATTTGGAAAAACTGAAAGGGAAAATATATTCGAAAATTCACGATGCGGCGAAAGACTTGGTGAAGACTGGGGAGAAGATTTCCCGGGAATTTGGGATTCCGATTGTGAATAAAAGAATCTCCGTAACGCCTATTGCCTTAATTGGCGGGGCGGCATGCAGGACGGCGGAAGATTTTGCGGAGATTGCAAAGACTTTGGATGAGGTGGCCCACGAGGTGGGAGTGAATTTTATCGGCGGCTATTCTGCGCTGGTGTCTAAAGGGATGACAGCGGCGGACAGGCTCTTGATTGAGTCGATCCCTTTGGCTCTTTCCACCACGGAAAGGGTATGCAGTTCCGTCAATTTGGGGTCCACTAAGACCGGCATTAATATGGATGCGGTGAAGCTGATGGGGGAAATTGTGAAAAAAACAGCCGAGTGCACCAAGGAGGCGGATTCCCTTGGATGTGCCAAGCTGGTGGTGTTTTGCAATGCCCCGGATGATAATCCCTTTATGGCGGGGGCATTTCATGGTGTGACCGAAAGCGACAGGATTATCAATGTGGGTGTCAGCGGTCCGGGAGTAGTGAAAACAGCCCTTAGCAAGGTACGCGGAGAAAATTTCGAAGTTTTGTGTGAAACCATTAAAAAAACAGCCTTCAAGGTGACTAGGGTAGGGCAGCTGGTGGCGCAGGAAGCTTCCAAGAGGTTGGGAGTTCCTTTCGGGATCGTGGATTTATCTTTGGCACCCACACCGGCGATTGGGGACAGTGTGGCGGATATTTTATGTGAAATCGGTTTGGAATATGCGGGAGCACCGGGAACAACGGCAGCGCTTGCTTTGTTAAACGACCAGGTAAAGAAAGGCGGGGTTATGGCTTCTTCTTATGTGGGAGGGTTAAGCGGTGCTTTTATTCCGGTCAGCGAGGACCAGGGGATGATCGATGCGGTATCGGCCGGAGCCCTGACTTTAGAAAAGCTGGAGGCGATGACTTGCGTATGTTCGGTAGGCCTGGATATGATTGCCATTCCAGGAGATACAAAGGCGGCCACCATTTCCGGCATTATAGCGGATGAAATGGCGATTGGGATGGTAAACCAGAAGACTACTGCGGTAAGAATCATTCCCGTGGTAGGGAAATCAGTAGGGGAAAGTGTAGAATTTGGCGGTTTGCTGGGGCATGCGCCGATTATGCCCGTCAATCAGTTTTCCTGCGATGCATTTGTGAACAGGGGCGGAAGGATTCCGGCGCCTATTCATAGTTTTAAGAATTGACATATGAATGTAATAGATTTGGAACTCCTGTCTTCCGATAATATTTGCGGGCGGGGGTTCTTAGCTTTATTCGATTCAGAAATTATTAAGAAATGTTTGATTGTGCTGTGAGCCGGTCTGTGATATGATTCAATATATAGTGGCAATATTATGCACTATTGTACAATGTATTGTAAAATAGGGGCTCAGTGAGAATGAGGATTCGTTGCGCCAATTGGAAATGCGGCAATATGGCATTCTTTTATCCGGATTTGCGTCACAGCGAAGCTGTGACAGGGAGGTTAATGTGGAAAGGGCATGGTTATTAAAATGAAAAAGATGAATTGGAGAAAAATAGTTTGCACGGTTTTAATGGGGGCTTTTGTGTTGCAGGCAGCAGGCTGCGGGGGCTCAGGGGCGGAAAATACAACATCGAAGAAAGAGTATGTATACGTGCCGGAATATCAAAAACTGAACATAGGAGATGGGGTGGACCAGGTTTTCGTAAAGGGGGATATGCTTTACGGTAAGACAGGGGCCTATGATGAGGAGACGGAAAGCTATAAGGAATATCTGGTGAAATTGAAAATCGGTGAGGATACACCGGAAATGATTCCTCTGGATTTTGGGGAAAACAGCAGTTTGCAGCGGATAGGTATGGATGGGGAAGGGAATCTCTATGCTATATTAAGTACGTTTGTATATGAAGATGCAGCCGGAGAAGCCGATGCCGAAACCGCTGATGGAGATGCAGCAGAGGGCGAAGCCGGTGCAGAGGCTGCTGATGGCGAAGAGACAGAAGGGGAGGCCGGTGCCGAAACCGCCGATGGCGAAGACGCAGAAGGGGAGGCCGGTGCCGAAACCGCCGATGGCGAAGAGACAGAAGGAGAGGCCGGTGCCGAAACCGCCGATGGCGAAGACACAGAAGGAGAGGCCGATACAGAAACTGCTGATAGCGGGGAAGCGGACGGAGAAACCGGTGCGGAAGCGGCAACTGGTATTGAAGCCGGCAAAGATACAGGAGACGATAGTACAAAAAAATCTTATGAGGTGGTAGAGGAAGGCGGAAGCCGTTCTTATGCAGTAACTTCTACAAGAAGTTCATCATCTTTTGCTGTCGGCGAGGAATGGTCAGAGCCCTCTTCCCAGATTATGGAATTATGCAGGATGGGCGAAGACGGAAGCATTATTTCCAGAGTGGATATCACAGATGGACTGGGTGCGGAAGTTAATATGTATGTCCAAGGTATGGAAATTGACCTGGAAGGAAATGTTTATTTATGTTTTGACCAGAATATAACCGTACTGGATAAGGACGGAAAACAGATTTGCAAATTGGAAGTAGAAAATTGGATTAATAATATTTTTTCCGCAAAAAATGGTACGGTGTTCGCAGTGTATTATGGAGAGGAAGGCATGGAGGCCCATCCGGTGGATATCAAAGCCAAAAAGATGGGTGATGCGGAGAAAAATTTGATGGTAGGAAGGGGCGGGAATTATACTTTTGCACCTGGCCTGGATACGGATATTGCTTTTTGCGCGGATAGTGATTTGTATACATATTCTATAGGGGATGAAGCGCCGAAAAAGATTTTAAACTGGATTGAATGCGATATTGACAGGGATGATGTGCGTTCGTTTACATTGCTGGAAGACGGGAGAATATTGGTTTTCATGTCAGGCTGGGATGAAGAAAGCGGCATGAGTACTACGGAACTGGTATATCTGACTAAGAAAAAGGGATCGGAAGTACCGGAGCAGAAGATTCTTACTTACGGAACGCTCTATCTGGATTATTATGTAAGAAAGCAGATTATTGAATTCAACAGGACAAATCAGGAATACCGGATTGAGGTGAAAGAGTATGTGACCGAGGATGGTATGGAGGGCTATGGTTCCGGACAGGAAAAGATGAATTCGGATATTGTCAGCGGAAAAGGCCCGGATATTATAGAATTGAGCGGCGCAAATCTGAGAATGTATGCGGCAAAGGGAATCCTGGAAGATTTGTATCCTTATATAGATGGGGATGAAGAGATAAACAGGGAAGATTATCTGCCCAATGTGTTAAAGGCTTTTGAAGTGGATGGGAAACTTTATACATTGCCGTCCAGATTCTATATAAATACAGTATTGGCGAAAGAATCCAAGGTAGGGGATAGAAGGAGCATTACTTTGAGTGAGGTGATGGAACTTGCAAAAGAACTTCCGGAGGGTGCACAGATTTATGAATATGCCACGAAGAGTTCCATTCTGATGAACAATATTATGATGAATATGGATGAATATGTAAACTGGAGCACAGGGGAATGCAAGTTTGGCAGCGATGAATTTATAAAGGCGCTGGAGTTTGCGAATCAGTTCGATACGGAATTCGACTATAACCCGGAAGAGATAAGCAGGCCGGAGAAAATCAAACAGGATCTCCTGCTCATGGCTCAGACGTCCATCAGTTCCATGCAGGAATATATTCTTTATGAAGCGATGTTTGGGGAGCCAATGGCTTTTATCGGTTACCCTACTACAAAGGAGAATGGTTCTTTCATATCCCATGATGGTTCCATTATGGCTATAAATGCCAAATCCCAGTATAAAGATGGGGCATGGAAATTTATACGGCAGCAGCTGACAAAGGAGGCGCAGGAAAGCAATACCGACAGGGGGGGATTTGGCTTCCCAGTGATGAAATCGGCGTTGGATAAGCAGTTTGAAGAGGACATGACGGAAGACTACTACGAAGATGAGAACGGCAATAAAGTGCGTTCGGAAAAGACGACATGGGGATATGACAATTTTTCGGTAAAAATCTTCGCTGCGAAAGATTATGAAGTGGAGGCAGTGAGAAGCCTTATCGAAAGCACGGATACGATGTACCAATACGATGAAAAAATGATTGGGATCATTACGGAAGAAGCCAATGCCTTTTTCGAAGGTCAGAAGTCGGCAAAGGAAGTGGCGGATATTATCCAGAACCGGATACAGGTTTATGTGAATGAAAACAGGTAGGCTTGAAGGAAAATGAGAATAATGGCTGGTTTTAGCGGTTATCTGCAAGCAAATGAAGCAGAAATGGAGATTAGCATGAAGAAAAAGAGTATTATGATATGGATTATGGCATGTGCTTTTGCCTCTGCCCTGATGGGATGCGGTGGAAAAGCCGATACGGCGCCGGAATCTTCGGGAGAGGGCGAAGCGGAGGAGTTTGTCTATGTGGCTGAGTATGAGGAATTAGGGGAAGAAGGCTATGGAGTGGGCAGCGTAATCATCGGGGAAGACGGTACGGTATTTTACACGATAGCTAATGAGGATGAGACCAGGCTGGCCGTCCGGAAAACGGACGGGGAGGAGGAGCAAATCCCGGTAGATCTGGAGGAAAACACTGCTGTTAATGCAATCGGCAAGGATACGGAAGGCAATTTGCTGCTGGGGCTTGTGCAAAGCAGCGGCAATGGGGCCGAAAGTACGGTGGAAAAGGTGAGCATACGGAAGATAAAGCCGGATGGAACGGTAATACAGGAGATTGATACAGGAAAGGCTTTGTTAAAGGAACCGGATTTTTATATTCAAAGCCTGTTAGAGGATAAGGAAGGGAATTACTATATTTGCTACGGCAAGGGAATATATGTGTTAAAGCCGGACGGAGAGCCTTATTTCAAAGCGGATGCAGGGACTTATATCAGTAATATGTTCAGCATCAAAGGGGAAAAGGTAGTGGCGGCTTATTATGGTGATATAGGCTGGGAACTGCAGGAAGTAGATATGGCAGGGAAGGGTTTAAAGCCAATGGACAGCCAGGTAGCTTTTGATTATGGTACATATCAGGGCGGAGGAAACAGGGCGGATATCCTCTATACAGAGGGAACAAAACTCTATACCTATAATATGGGCGAGGAGAAGCCTACGGAGATTTTGAACTGGGTGGACAGCGATATTGACAGCACCAGCCTGCAGGATTTTGCCATTCTGGAAGATGGCAAAGTGGTGGCAGTTTCCATGGATATCAATGCGGAGATTAGTAAAGGGGAGATGGCGGTTCTGACCAGGAAGAACCGGTCCGAGGTGCCGGAAAAAATAGTCCTTACTTACGGAACGCTGTATGTTCCCTATTTCGTAAAGACGGATGTGGTGGCTTTTAATAAGCAGAGCGAGAAATATCGGATTGAAATCAAAGAATATGGCGAAGGGGATAAGGACTATGAAACGATGATGAACCTTTGGTCCGCGGATTTGTCCAGTGGAAACGGGCCAGATATCATCGATATGTATTATTGCCCGGTAGGGTTGAAGGAACTGGTGGATATGGGAGTAGTGGAAGACCTATACCCATATTTGGATAAGGATGAAGAACTGAACAGGGATGATTACATTGAAAATGCCATGAAGGCTTATGAACTGGATGGTAAGCTATACGCTATTATGCGCTGTTTTGGCATATCTACGGTAATAGGGAAGGTCTCTGATGTGGGAGAGGGATCCACGTGGACTTTGGATGACGTTTTTGCCTTGATGGATGCGAAAGGATCCAATGCAGAACTGTTTGAATATACTACAAAATACAATGCTTTGCAGATGATGATGCAGACCAATGAAGATTTGTTTGTGGATGAGGAGAGCGGGGAATGTAATTTTGAAGATGAGGAATTTATAAAGATTCTGGAATTTGCCAACCGTTTTCCGAAAGAAGTGGAATATGACCCCAATGCGCCTGGAGCAATGGAAAAGATAAGGAACGGGGAACTGCTTTTAATAAAGGATTCTGTAACTTCGGTGCAGCAATATCAGCTGTATGAGTATCAGTTCGGGGAACCGGTGAACCTAATCGGTTATCCTACAACGAAAGAAAGCGGCACTATGATTGAGCCCAATGGCACAACGGCGGCGATGAATGTGAATTCTGAGAATAAAGAGGGAGTCTGGGAGTTTTTCCGGTTTTTGTTGGAAAAAGAACGCCAGGAAAATCTACAGTCCGCCAATGGGGGCTTCCCTGTGATGCGCAGTGCATTGGAAAAACAGTTTGAAAAAGATATGCAGGCAGAGTATTATGAAGATGTAGACGGAGAGAAAAAGGAAAAGCCTAAGGGCTGGTGGTCTGCCGGGAAGAACGGGGAAGTTACCGTGGAGGTTTACGCGGCATCCAAGGAGCAGACGGACAAAGTGCGGGAAATGATAGAGACGGCACAGAAGCACCATGTAGATTCGAAGATGCTGGAAATTATCATGGAAGAGGCACAAAGCTATTTTGACGGGCAAAAGAGCGTGCAGGAAGCAGCATCGCTGATTCAGAGCCGGATGCAGATTTATATCAACGAAAAAAGATAGAAAGCAGTTGCAGCAATCATGAAAATAAAGAAATTTGCTGGGAAACAAGGCAATTTGTGGAAAGAAAAAAGTAAAGAAAAAAACAAGGAAAAAAAGCGTATCACGAAAAGGGATGCGCGTGGCAGGAAAGTCTCATCGGCATTTTTATCCCCCAGCGTGCTGGGGGTGCTGGTGTTTTTTGTGATTCCCTTTTTTGTGGTGTTTTTTTATTCGGTAGTGGACAATCCTATCAGCCACCAGTTTGTATTTCTGGATAATTTCAGGATGGTGTTCCAGAATGCGGCTTTTCGGCAGGCCGCATCCAATACGATGAAATTTTCCGTGATTGCGGTGCCGCTTGCTGTGGTATTGTCTTTGGGGCTGGCGATGCTGCTTGACAGTAAGATGCCTTTTAAAAGCCAGTTTAGGACCTTTTTCCTCACACCGATGATGGTGCCTATCGCATCTATCGTGCTCATATGGCAGGTGCTGTTCCACTATAATGGGATGGTGAACGATATTACGGCGCTTTTTGGGGCAGGTAAGGTGGACTGGCTGAAATCGGAACATGCCCAGGTGGTGATTATCGTCCTGTTTTTATGGAAGAACCTGGGCTATAATATGATTTTGTTTATGGCGGCTTTAAGCAGTATCCCCAAGGATATCTTGGAGGTGGCCGTATTGGAAAGCGCAAAGCCGTGGCAGGTTTTTTTGTTTATCAAAATACGGTATCTTTCATCCACATTGCTTTTTGTGACTATTATGTCATTAATTAATTCCTTTAAAGTATTCCGGGAAATTTATTTGCTTACGGATGATTATCCCTACCCTACAGTATATATGATGCAGCATTTTATGAACAATACTTTCGGCAATCTGGATTACCAGCGGCTGTCGGCAGCAGCGATTATGATGTCCATTGTGATGGTGATTATCATAGGGATATTGTTCCTGGCGGAAAACCATTTCGGGAGGGATGTGGAAGGATGACGGAAAACAGGACAGATAGAGAAAAAATGGTTTCGGGCGTTGGAGAGGAAGAACCGGGTAAAATAGACGATGCGCTTCTGTCCGAACCGGAAGGGGTTTTTTCCGGTCAGCAGACAGTAAAGAAAACAGGGCTGAATAAGGAAGAGCGGGCTTATCGGTGGATGGTGAGGCGAAAGAAAGGGCGGCTGTTTATAAAAAAATGGCTGGCAACGGTGATTGCGGCATTTTTTGCCATCCTTTTCCTGATGCCTATTGTTCTGACGATTACCAATTCCTTTATGTCTTCATCAGAGATTTCCTCCAATTATGGGCAGGTTTTTTCCACCAGCGATACTGGGGGGAAAACTTATATTTCGGAAAAGGTGAATTTGAAATTTATTCCGGATATGGTATCTTTTAGCCAGTATATTACCGTATTGTTTAAAAGCCCGGACTATTTGTTTAAATTTTGGAATTCTGTTATTCTGGTGGTGCCCATTGTTTTTTTCCAGCTTCTGGTGGCGGTGCTGGCTTCGTATGGTTTTACCAGATACAGGGGCAGAATAAAGGAAATGATTTTTTTCATATATATTATATTGATGCTGATGCCTTATCAGGTAACGCTGGTTCCCAATTACCTTGTATCCAACTGGCTTCATTTGCTGGATACGAGATGGGCGATATGGCTGCCTGGGATTTTCTCACCTTTTGCGGTATATCTGCTGACGAAGTTTATGCGCAGGATACCAATATCGGTTATAGAGGCGGCGCAGATTGACGGGGCTGGGGAATGGCAGATATTCAGGAGCATCTGCCTGCCGCTTTGCAAGGGATGCCTTTGTTCGGTGGCGATATTGATTTTTATCGATTACTGGAATATGGTGGAGCAGCCGTTAATATTGCTTTCAGAAGATACGATGCATCCGCTTTCCGTTTTTCTTTCCAAAATCAAAAACGGGGAAATAGGGCTTGCATTTGCAGTAGCGACAATATACATGGTGCCTACATTGCTGGTCTTCCTTTACGGGGAAGATTATCTGGTGGAAGGGATTACTTACCAGGGCGGTATTAAGGGATAGGAGGAAACGGAAATGAATGAGAATACGAATCCATCGAAGAGAAGGGAATGGGTGAAGAATGCGGCAATTGTCTTTTTGTCCATTATGCTTGTGCTGACGTTCTTTTCCAATACGATTATGAATTATTCCTTGCCGGAGGTGGCAACGGAATATGTGCAGAGCGGAACGATTACGGCGAAGGTGAGGGGAACCGGGAATATAGAAGCAACGGATCCTTATAATATAGCTATTGAGGAGAGTCGTGTTATTTCCAGTGTAGCAGTAAAAGTTGGAGATGAAGTAAAAAAAGGAGACGTTTTATTTTACCTTGAGGATGAAGAAAGTACAGAATTATTAGAGGCAGAAAAAGAGCTGAATACATTGATTCTTGCTTATCAAGTTGCGGTAATTACAGAAAGCATGAAAGTAGGAACCGTGAGCAGTATTGAAAATGATAATACCCTTACTTTGACACAAAAACAACAAAAACTGCAGAATGCAATTGCTGCAATGGATATGGCGCAGGCAGAATATGACAATGCTACATTGCAAGTTGCATCAGCAAATAAAGAGGTAGGTTATATCGGGAATCAAGTAGTAGATACAACAAATGAAAAAAATGCTGTTTCAAATGCGCAAAAAGAGGCAAATAATGCAGCGCAGGCAGTAGCCAATGCCCAAGCAAATGCGGCAAAAGCGACAGAGGATGTTACAATTGCTAAAAATAATGTGTCAGCGAAGGAAGCAGAATTAGCGCTGATAACTGCAGAAAGAGACAGTATGCAGGCATTGAAACAAGAAGTTGGCAGTTATTCGGCAACTTTACAAAGTAAACAAGAAGCTGTTGAAAATGCATCCAATAATTTAACTCAGGTAGGAACTCAGTTGGATAATGCTAAAAGCGATTTACAGCGCTTAAATGATGCATTGGATCAATGGAGAAATGACAACCCAAATCCATCTGACCCAGAAGAGGAAGGGAAAAAAATTGCAGCTGTTCAGAAGCAAGAAGAGCAGGTGAATCAGATAAATACCCAATATGCTAATGCGAAATCGGCTTTTGATACAGCTCAACAAGATTATAATTCCTTTGTAAACGCATATCCCTCTTTGCAAGAGCAATACAATAATATGGGTGGCGATGAGCGGCTGAATCAGTTGACAGCTAACGCCGCAACAAAAGAAAATGAATTGGAACAGGCGAAGCAGGCAGTGATTAATGCGGAAAATCAGGTGTCGGAAGCTAACAAAGAAGTAGCAAATAAGCAAAATGAGCAAAGCAACAAAGATTCTGCCGTTACTAATGCACAACAGGCACTTACAGATAAAGAAAACAGTAATGATAACACTGTAGCGAAAGCGAATGCCTCCAACCAACTTTTAGAAGCTCAGGATAGACAGGAAAAGGCACAGATGGCTTTGGATAAAGCCAAAGAAGATATGGCGGAGATTCAAAAGGAATTGCTGGCGGAAATTAATTTGGAGTCGCAGAATGAAGCAATTGAATTACAGATGGAGAAAATTGAAAAGTTAAAAGAAAAATCGGTGGGGGCAACTATCGAGGCTCCTGTAGATGGGGTGGTAATGTCACTGAATAAAGTAGCAGGAGAAAAATCAGAGCCACAGGAGACTTTAGCAGTAGTTCAAGTGGCAGGCAAAGGCTTCACCATGTCCTTCTCCGCAACTACAGAACAGGCAAAGAAGCTTTCCGTGGGCGATGTGGCGGAACTGCAAAACGCCTGGTATTATGACAATGTGAAGGCTACGTTAGCATCCATCAAGCCGGACCCGGATGACCCGGCGCAGAAAAAGCTGCTCACCTTTAACGTGGAAGGGGATGTACAGGCAGGGCAGGCCCTTAGCGTGTCAGTGGGGCAGAGGAGTTCCGAATACGAATTGGTAGTGCCAAACAGCGCCATAAGGGAAGACAACAATGGTAAGTTTATTTTAATTGTGGAATCCAAAAGCAGTCCTCTTGGCAACCGCTATATCGCTACCAGGGTGGATGTGGAAGTGCTGGCATCTGACGATACCCATACAGCGATTTCTGCAGGGCTCTATGGGTATGAATATGTAATTACCACGGCAACCAAACCGGTAGAAGCAGGCAAACAGGTTCGTCTGACGGATTAAGCCGTATGGAGGTGTGCGGCGGTTGGGTTTGGCAGGAGATGGCTGTTTGGCTGTTTCTGTCAAATATTGCCTGGAAGAGGGGCATATGGATTTGATATGCAGCAGTGGGAAGGGTTGAATGGAAACAGGACATGAACAAAGTTGTAAGTTTTTTAAAGAGCCTTACTTGGAAGCAGATTGTTTTATCCGTTATTATCTTTGTCTGCCTGGCTTTATGGGCCGGGTTGACGGTTTTTGCCACAGTGAAGAAAAATGGGCTTTTGGATCAGACGGCGGCAAAACGCTGGTCGGATGAAAATAATGCTGCACAGATAAGCTGCTTTTTTACAGAAAGTACAGAAGTAGATAAAAACAGAATAAGAACGTTTGAAAATGATTTGGATAAGGTACTCCTGGAGGCCTCTATTACAGCGCCTAATGAAAATGCCAGGCTGTGGGCGGATGCCTACAGCGCATCGGGGAAGCTTACGCTTTCTTCGGGCAAGACATCCCTGGCGGATGCAGCGGCGATAGGGATTGGAGGGGATTATTTCCTGTTTCATCCGGTACAGCTGTTGTATGGTTCTTATTTTTCGGGCAATGATCTGATGCATGATAAGGTGATTGTGGATGAAGAGGCGGCCTGGCAGTTGTTTGGCTCCAATGATGTCGTAGGCATGGAGGTGAGGATTGGCGGGGTGCCCCACTATATCGCAGGGGTTATCAAACGGGAAGAAGGGCGTTTTGCAAAGGCGGCCGGGTTAAATAAGACAGTGGTCTATGTTTCCTGCGAAACATTGGAGGAATTCGGAGTGACAGAGGGCATCGACAGCTATGAGATTGTAATGCCTAATCCAGTGAAGAACTTTGCCTATAACAATGTGAAAGAGAAATTCGGCATGGATGAAACCCGGATGTGGGTGGTGGAAAATTCTGCCCGTTTTAGCTTGAAGGGGCTTCTTACCGTGATTTCCGAATTCGGGATCCGCTCTATGAATTCAAGGGCTATCCGATATCCTTATTGGGAAAATATAGCACGGGGATGGGAAGATATATTTGCGGTGATATTGATTTTACAGATTTTATGCCTGCTGATACCGGCGGTCATTCTTGTGGTGGTGCTGTCCGTTTCCTGGAAGAGGAAGCAGTGGACATGGAAAGATGTGGGCTATTTCCTTGTGGAGTGCAAGGACAGGATGATGGAGAAGGCACAGGGCGAAAAGAACAAGTGGAAGCATTTTTAATGGGCAAAAGCTTTCGGGATTCGTTAGCAATATTTTAGGTGCAAAGGGGTTCAAGAGGTCTTATGGTAAAAGGGAGGGAGTTATGAGGAAAGGGTATTTTTATTTACTGATAAGCTGTATGGCATTGTTTTTTGCCGGCTGTGGCGGCAAAGAGGGCGGAATCGGCGGCGGTACGGCAAATTCTAAAGACTATGTGTACAAGGCGGAAGCAGTAGAACTGGAAGGGATGGATGAGAATAGCCGGCTGCGGGATTTTTATATTAAAGATGGGAAGATGTACTACAGCTTCCAGGAGTGGGAGGAAGAATCCAGCGTAATAACGGTGAGATGCTGCGATTTGGATGGCTCTAACGCCCAGTCGTTTAAAATAGATTTGAAATCCAACTGTTACTTATCCAATTTGACTTCGGATACTCAGGGGAACTATTATATGATTTATGAAGAATATATTGAAGAAGGGATGGATACCGATGACTATATATACCGGGATGATTATTATCTGATGAAGCTGGATAGCCAGGGGAAAGAAGCTTGGAAGCAGCTTTTAAGCGGAGACGGGGTGAGCGGCTATTGGGTGAACTGGATGCGCGTGCTGGAGGATGGCAGAATAGCCGTGGCAAATCAGGAAGATATCTGTTTCTTCGATCAGGACGGGAATATGACCGGGCAGGTGAAATTAGAAGAGGGTATGGATGGCGGAATCTATTTTTTGAGGGATGGAACCGCTATTGCATATTGTTATGAGGAAAAGTCGGGGAAATCCATACTCCGGAAACTGGATTTGAACACCGGAAAGGGAGATGGGAATTATGAAATTCCAGGGGGGATGAACAGTTACAGCCTGTACGCCGGGGGGGATTGTGATTTTATGCTGGTAGGAAACGGCGGGGTTTATTCCTACAACTTAGGGGATGAGGCGGTAAAGAAATTGATGGACTTTATCGATTCGGATATAAATTCTTCCTACCTTTATGATATGAACGCTGTCAGTGAAAAAGAATTTTATGGGGCGATTAGCGATGATACTACAGGGGAAGAATTGCTTATGAAGTTTACCAAGGTAGACCCTAAGGATGTGAAGGATAAAGAGGTACTTACCCTTGCATGCAATTATCTGGATTGGAATGTGAGAAAATATGTGGTGGAGTTTAATAAAACCAATCCCAATTACAGAGTACGGATTGTAGATTATTCCCAGTATAATACGGATGAGGATTATACCATAGGCGTTACCAAACTGAATACGGATATCGTTTCCGGAAAAATGCCGGATATCCTCCTTTTGAGCAATGAACTGCCGGTGGAAAGCTATAAGGCTAAGGGGTTATTTGAAGATTTATATCCCTTTATGGATAAGGATGAGGAAATTAACAGGGAAGATTATTTCCCCAATGTATTGAAATCCTATGAGAACAATGGAAAATTATATAGCCTGTTCCCCGGGTTTGTTGTATATACTGTGGCAGGGAAAACATCGGATGTGGGAAGCCAGGAGGGATGGACATTAGAGGATTTGGAACGGGTAATGGCATCCAAGCCGGAAGGAACGGAAGCATTTCCGGAAGCTACAAGGGAAAGTATGCTTTTTTACAGCATCGAAATGTCAGGAAGCCAGTTTATCGACTGGGAGAGCGGAAAATGCAATTTCAATTCGGAAGGCTTTATTTCCCTTCTGGAGTTCATGAAAAGCTTTCCGGAGACATTGCCGGAGGATTATTATGATGATCCGGCAAGAGGAAATTATGACAGCTGGTTCAGGGAAGGTAAAGTTCTGTTAAACAGGATGGTTTTAGACAGCTTCTACAGTTATAACTATACGAAAAAAGGGATGTTTGGGGAGGATATTACCTTAATCGGATTCCCGGGGGAAAGCGGTATGGGTTCTGTCCTTTCGGTAGATATGCAGCTGGCCATGTCTTCCAGGTCCAAGAATAAAGATGGGGTATGGGAATTCTTCCGGTATTTCCTGATGGATGAATATCAGGGGAATTTAAACTATGGGTGGCCCATCAGCATGAAGCATGTGGATGCTTTGGCAAAAAAAGCTATGGAAAGGCCTTTCTATGAGGATGAAAACGGCAATAAGGTAGAATATGATGACTATTACTATATCAACGGTGTGGAAATACCCATTTCGCCTATGACCCAGGAAGAGGTAGATGAAGTGGTTGGATTCCTTCAATCGGTGGAAGAACATTTCAGCAATAGCCAGGAACTGATTAACATTATTACGGAGGAGGCAGCACCTTATTTTGCGGGGCAGAAAAATGTAAATGAGGTGGCAGACATTATTCAGAACAGGGTACAGATTTATGTCAATGAGAACAGATAAAGAGGAATGGGATGCCCGTTTCGGGCGGACGGGTATGCTTTTAGGCAAGAGTGCGATGAAACGGCTGCAGGAGGCCAGGGTGGCGGTGTTCGGCATTGGCGGCGTAGGCGGCTATGTGGCGGAAGCCCTGGCCAGAAGCGGCATAGGCAACATTGACCTCATCGACAATGATAAAATATCAGAAAGCAATTGCAACCGGCAGATTATTGCCCTTTCCGGCACAATAGGAAGGTATAAGACAGAAGTAATGAAGGAAAGGATTATGGAAATCAATCCTGGAGCAAAGGTTCACACATTTCAATGTTTTTTTCTGCCGGAAAATAAAGAACAGTTCGATTTTGGCAGCTATTCCTACATCGCGGATGCGGTGGATACGGTGGCTGCAAAAATCGAACTGGCCTTGCAGGCTAAGGCTTATGGCATACCCATTATTTCCAGCATGGGAACAGGGAATAAGCTAAACCCGGCGGGATTTGAAGTGGCGGATATCTATGAAACAAAAGTCTGCCCCCTGGCCAGGGTGATGCGCAGGGAATTAAAAAAAAGAGGAGTAGACAGCCTAAAAGTGGTATATTCCAGGGAAGAGCCTATACCCCCTGCTTTTATGGAAGAAATACCGGAAGGCTCATCTAGGCGTTCCATACCCGGCAGCGTGGCGTTTGTGCCGCCTGTGGCAGGCTTTTTAATGGCAGGAGAAATTGTTAAGGATATTGTAGAAATGACATAAAAATTTGTTGAAATTGCCGAAAAGTATGGAAATTTAAAATTGTACTGTACAAATGGCAATTTTAGGAGTATAATAATCAATGTCATTGAGAACAAGAGGGAGAGGTTAGCCGGATGAAAAGTATTATGATTAGGCTGGAGACCATAGAGGACGTGAAAGCTTTTGTCAGTATCATGGCACAGTTTAAAGGATATTTTGATTTGGCTTCCGGTAGATATGTAGTAGATGCAAAATCAGTAATGGGTATTTTTAGTATGGATTTATCCAGAGCATTGGAATTACGGATTTTGGAAACCAATGAACAGATTGAAGAGATAATAGCTTCTATTGATTCTTTTATTGTAAAAGAGTAATATTGTGCAGATATAGTATATCGGTAGTACATCAGCTTCCCAAGCTGAGGGGGTGGGTTCGACTCCCATTATCTGCTTAAGAAAAGCCTTGAATCCAAGGCTTTTTTGCATTATAGGATTTGGATGCCGAAGGCACTTTTATATATTATAAATGAACTTCATTTGAAAAGGGGGTAACAGTTCAGCCCAGGACTTTGCACTTGCTGCAAAGTTCTGGGCTGAACTGTTACAAAAGGGGCGTTGTGCACACTCATTTCCACTTTACACTTGCCTCTAAATGTGGTATCTTCTTAATGTATTGTATCTCAAAAGTATTGTATCTCTAAATAAAGGAGAATGATAACGGGAGGAAGAAAAAATGAATAACAAAAAAACCTTATCTATGGTTCTGACTGGCCTTTTTATGGCAATTATTGCGGTCATGACCTTTATTCCCAATGTAGGTTATATTAACCTCATTGTCATCAAAGCAACCTTGCTTCATGTACCGGTAATTGTCGGATCCATTGTTCTTGGACCAAAAAAGGGTGCGGTACTGGGAGCCACATTCGGTATTACCAGCCTGATTAAAAACACTTTGGAGCCAAGCCTTTTATCCTTTGCTTTTTCGCCGTTTTATCAAGTGGGTGAGATTGGCGGGAACGGCTGGAGCGTAGTGATTGCGCTAGTGCCCAGGGTATTGGTAGGGGTAGTGCCTTATTTTGTGTTCGTAGGTTTGGAAAAGCTGTTAAAGAATGTAAAAGCGAGAAGGGCTGTGGCGCTGCCGGTGGCATGTGCATCCGGAGCCTTAATCAATACATTATTAGTCATGCACCTGATATTCTTCTGCTTTAGGGAAGAGTTTGCGGCCGCAAGGAATGTGGCGGTGGATGCGGTGTATAGCCTGATATTGGGTATCATTGCTGCTAACGGGATTCCGGAGGCGATTGTGGCGGTGGTAATCGGCGGGGCGGTAAGCCTTGCCTTGCTCAGGGTTGCCCCCCAGTCTGCCGGGAGGAGAGCGAAAACATTAGGGCAGGCGAAATAGAAGGAGAACTTTTTATGCTGCGTGGAAAAAATATTATATTGGCGGTGACGGGAAGTATTGCGGCCTATAAGATAGCGTATTTGGCGAGCATGCTGAAAAAGCTGGAGGCGGATGTTACGGTTTTGATGACAGAAAATGCAGTAAATTTCATCAATCCCATTACTTTTGAGACGTTGACCGGAAATAAATGCTTAATTGATACCTTTGACCGGAACTTTGAATACAACGTGGAACATGTGTCGTTAGCTAAGCGCACAGATGTGGTGCTGGTGGCGCCGGCTACGGCTAATGTGATTGGAAAGCTGGCCAACGGCATTGCCGATGATATGCTTACCACTACGGTGATGGCTTGTGAATGCAAAAAGATAGTAGCGCCGGCTATGAATACCCACATGTATCATAACCCGATAGTACAGGATAACATAAAGAAGCTGCAGCATTATGGTATGGAAGTCGTAATGCCAGATACAGGGTATCTGGCGTGCGGCGATATAGGGGAAGGGAAAATGCCTTCCGAGCATATATTGTTAGAATATATTTTAAAAGAGGTATGCTGGGAAAAAGATTTGCTGGGGAAGAAGATTTTGGTGACGGCAGGGCCAACCCAGGAAAAGATGGACCCTGTGCGCTATATTACGAACCATTCCACAGGGAAAATGGGATATGCCATTGCAAGGCATTGTATGCAGCGGGGGGCAGAGGTTACTTTGGTTACCGGGAAAACCCAGCTGGAGCGGCCGCTTTTTGTCCATACAGTGGAAGTGGAATCGGCGGGGGATATGTTCCAGGCTGTGCGGGATTGCTTTGAGGAGCAGGATATGATTATCAAGTCTGCCGCAGTGGCCGATTACCGCCCGGTAAATGTCTCTGAAGAAAAAGTGAAGAAAAGAGACGGGGAATTGTCCATTGCTTTGGAAAGGACTGAGGATATCCTTCAGTTTTTGGGGGAAAACCGCAGGCCGGGGCAGCTGCTTTGCGGTTTTTCCATGGAGACAGAAAATATGGTGGAAAATTCCCGGGCAAAACTGGTGAAAAAACATTTGGATATGATAGTGGCCAATAATCTGAAACAGGAAGGGGCCGGTTTTGGGGGGGATACCAATATCGTTACGCTGATTACGGCGGATGGCTGCGAGGAACTTCCTGTTATGAGCAAGGAAGAAGTGGCGAAACATCTTGTGGATGAACTGTTAAAGATGTCATAAGGCAGAGTAAAGGAAAGAGATATGAATGGAAGATGGAAAATGCCATGGGGGAAGAGAAAAGGATTTTTCAAATCTTTCCTCTGCAAGTTTGTGTCTGCGCTGCATCCACAAACTTGGAATGCGCACAAAGAAGCGTGGAAATATGGGAAAAAATGGCATAGTAAAATGACGGCGACACGGACAATTGCGGTGGGCTTTCTGGCCATTATATTGATAGGAACATTGATTCTGATGCTTCCGGTTTCATCGGCGGACGGGAGGGTGACGGATTTTTTATCGGCTCTTTTTACGGCTACCAGTGCTACTTGTGTGACTGGCCTGGTGGTGGTGGATACCTATGCCGGATGGTCAGTGTTTGGGAAAATAATTCTTCTGGTGCTGATTCAGGTAGGCGGGCTGGGATTTATGACTGTAGGCGTGTTTGTGGCGATGCTGATGAAGCGGAACATTGGCCTGAAGGAAAGGGGCATCCTGCAGGAAAGCATGAATACCTTGCAGATAGGCGGGATTGTCCGGCTGGTGAGAAAGATAACCATAGGAACTTTCCTCATAGAAGGAATCGGAGCAATACTTTTGTCCATTCGGTTTATCCCTAGGCTGGGTTGGATAGAGGGTATCTGCAACGGAATTTTTCATTCTATCTCGGCTTTCTGCAATGCGGGCTTTGACTTGATGGGGAAAGAGGAAGAGTATTCCTCGCTGGTGGCATTTTCCGGCGACTATCTGGTGAACATAACGGTTATGCTGTTGATCGTTATTGGGGGAATTGGATTTCTGGTGTGGGATGATTTGCAGAAGAAAAAGTTTCGTTTCAAAGAATACCGGCTGCATACAAAGATTGTCCTTACTGTAACGGTATCCTTGATTTTGGGCGGTGCTTTGCTTATCTACCTGTTGGAAAAAGACGGGTTAATGGCAGACATGGGTGCAGGGGAAAGTATTCTGGCTTCCCTGTTTGCATCTGTGACGGCAAGGACAGCAGGATTTAATACCATAGATATAGGGAAGATGAGTTCCGGCAGCAAGCTGGTGACCATAGTATTGATGTTTATCGGCGGCAGCCCGGGCTCTACGGCAGGCGGTGCGAAAACAACTACTTTTGCGGTAATGCTTATCTTTGTCTGGGCAAATTTGCGGGGCAGCCATGGCAGCAATATCTTTGGAAGGCGCTTGGAAGAAGAGGAAATCAGGAAGGCCAGCATAGTGGTGACTATTAATCTGTTGCTGGCCGTAGGGGCAGCCATTGCCCTGTGTGCGCTGCAAAATCTTCCCACAGAAGATATTTTGCTGGAAGTATTTTCCGCCATAGGTACGGTGGGGATGTCTTCGGGTATTACCAGGGATTTGACATCCGTATCAAGGGTTATTATCATTTTGCTAATGTATTGTGGAAGAATCGGGAGCATGACCTTTGCCCTGTCTTTTACGGAACGTAAAAAAGTAGCACCGGTGCAGCTTCCGGCAGAAAAAATTATTATCGGTTAGCCGTGCGGAAGTTTGCAGGCTATGGAAAGGGTATGATTATTAGTATGAAATCAATTTTAATTATTGGGATGGGAAAATTTGGTCATCATTTGTGCCATAATTTGGCGAAGCTGGATAATGAAATCATGATTGTGGATGAAAGAGAAGAAATGGTGGAGGATTTGCTTCCCGTGGTGACCAGCGCCAAAATCGGTGACTGTACGAACGAGGAAGTATTGCGTAGTCTGGGAGTGAGGAATTTCGATCTCTGCTTTGTCTGCATAGGGACTAATTTTCAAAGCAGCCTTGAAATTACAAGCCTGATTAAGGAACTGGGGGCAAAATATGTAATCAGCAAAGCGAACAGGGATATCCATGCCAAGTTCCTGCTGCGAAACGGTGCGGACGAAGTGATTTACCCGGATAGAGATATTGCCGAGAAACTGGCGGTGCGGGTGAGCGCAAATCATGTATTCGACTATATAGAATTGACGGAGGAATATTCCATCTACGAAATCCCCATCATGAAAACCTGGGCAGGGAAATCAATAGGTGAGGTGGACATCCGTGCGAAATACCATGTGAATGTGCTGGGCATGAAAAAAGATGGGAAACTGGATTTGCTGCCGGGCGCAAACTATGTGATGCGGGAAGATGAGCATATTATGGTATTGGGCAGGAAAGAGGATATTGATGGGGTTTTGCGGCGGATTTGATTTCTATGGGCGGCGGGCCAAGCCGCCGTAGGGATATGGATTCATGTATTTATGAAAAAGTAAGTACATGAGTCTTTTTTATATAATTTTAATTGCAATCTCATTCTGTTCGGAGTAGGATATTCATTATTGCTACATAAAATATAGCAAAAAAGGTAAAAAATATATCGGCACGGTTTGTTGCGGCATAAGATTGAAAATTAAAATTTTTAATCCCAAGTTTGTGTCTGCGTTGCATTCACAAACTTGATATGCGCTGAAATGCAGCGCAGAAATGGAGTAAAATATGAAAAAAAGCAATGATACGCCGGCCAGAGGAAGGCGGAAAAGCAAGGATGTTTAAAATTCTGAAGTATTTAAAAGACTCCAAGAGGGCGGTGTGTGCCATCATAGGGTTGCTGATTTTGCAGGCCTATTGTGATTTGGCATTGCCTAAATATACGGCGGATATCGTAGATGTGGGCATTGGGCAAAGCGGTATAGAAGACTGGGTGCCGGAGTATATGCGGGAAGAAACGATGGAATATATGCTCCTTTTCGCATATGGGGATGAGGAAGCGCAGCTGATTCGCGATTCCTATGAACTTGCAGATTCGAAGAGTGGGTTTGTAGGGAATGCAGATACTTTTTACCGGCTGGCGGATATGGATAAGGAAACAAGAAAAAGGCTGAAAGATGCGATGAAAGCGCCGATGGCGATGCATATGATTCTTTCATCATCGGAAAGTATGGAATTGGAGGCCTGGAAAGAAGAACTGAAAGAGGCAGGGGAACTGCAGGACGGGGAATTTGATAAAGGACAGATACTGGAATATATGGACATGGTGCTTTATAAAGGCTATTCATCCTATGGTGACATGAGCGATTCCATGCTGTCGCAGATGGCAATTAGCGGAGTAAGGGCGGAATATCAGGTATTGGGTATAGATATCGCTTCGGTGCAGGCGAAGTATCTGCTGGGAAAAGGCGGTATGATGTTTGGGCTGTCCATACTGATGATGGCGGCCGCTATTGCGGCGGGTTTCCTGTCGGCCCGCACCTCGGCGAAAATCGGCAGAAATTTGCGGAAGAGGGTATTCCATAAGGTAGTATCTTTTTCCGATACGGAGATGGACCGGTTTTCTACCGCTTCCCTGATTACGAGAAGCACCAACGATATCCAGCAGGTGCAGATGGTGTCGGTGATGCTGCTGCGCATGGTTTTGTATGCCCCGATTGTAGGGATTGGCGGTGTGATAAAGGTGGTGAACACCAGGACGGGCATGGGGTGGATTATCGTGGCTGCTGTTGCCGCTATTGTATTGCTTGTACTGACCTTGATGAAAATTGCGCTGCCCAAATTTAAAGTAATGCAGACTTTGGTGGACAGGATGAATCTAGTGTCCAGGGAAATTCTCACAGGTATACCGGTAATCAGGGCATTCAGCAGGGAAAAATTTGAAGAGGAGCGTTTTGATAAGGCCAATCAGGACTTGATGCGGACACAGCTGTTTACCAATCGGGTGATGACATTTATGATGCCATTGATGATGATGATTATGAACGGGGTGACGGTGTTAATTGTTTATTTCGGGGCAAGGGGTGTGGATGCGGGAAACCTTCAGGTAGGGGATATGCTGGCTTTCATTACGTACACGATGCAAATTGTAATGGCATTTTTGATGATTACGATGATATCCATTATGCTCCCCCGGGCGGGTGTGGCGGCAGAACGTATTGAAGAAGTATTACGTATGGATATATCAATTCGTGATAAAGAGGAGACGAAGGATGGAGAACTGGCGCAGGTAAAAGGTGTGGTGCGGTTTGAGAACGTCAGCTTTAAGTATCCAGGGGCGGATGAAAATGCCCTGGAGGGGATTGCTTTTACTGCGAATCCGGGAGAAACCACGGCGGTTATCGGCAGTACGGGCTGTGGAAAATCCACGCTAATCCGGTTGATTCCCCGCTTTTATGATGTGACAGAAGGGAAGATTACCATTGATGGCGTTGATATCCGGGATTTGTCCCAGCACAAGCTGCATGATATGCTGGGGTATGTGCCCCAGAAAGGAGTTCTTTTTTCTGGGGATATCCAGTCCAATATAAAATTTGGCGGGGATTTCATTACCGATGAGGAGATGGAGGAAGCTGCCGGGATTGCTCAGGCTATGGAGTTTATCGACAGCAAGCCGAAAAGGTTTGCCAGCGAGATTGCCCAGGGGGGAACCAATGTCTCCGGAGGACAGAAGCAGAGGCTTTCCATAGCGCGCGCCATTGCAAAGCGTCCGGATATATGCCTTTTCGATGACAGTTTTTCCGCATTAGACTATAAAACGGATGTGGTGCTTCGTAAGGCACTGCGTGAAAAATTAAGCGATGCCACGGTGATTATCGTAGCCCAGAGAATCAGCACCATCCTTCATGCGGATAAAATTATCGTGCTGGATGATGGGAGAATCGCCGGGATGGGGCGGCATGAAGAACTGTTAAAGACATGTGGGGCATATCAGGAGATTGCCCGGTCACAGCTTTCGGAGGCAGAATTAGGGAAAGGATCGGTTAGCGGCTATGAGCGATAGAAATGTAAGGCCGGGCAGGATGCATGGCCATGGTCCGGGCGGGCATATGATGCCAGGGGAAAAGGCAAAAGATTTTAAAGGGAGTACGGGAAGGCTTCTCCGGTATATGGGGGCTTACCGGTATGGATTGCTGGCGGTACTGCTTTTTGCGGTGGGGGGAACGGCTTTTCAGATTCTGGGGCCGAAAATATTGAGCAAGGCTACCACGGAGATTTTTCATGGTTTGATGGCAAAAGTATCCGGGAACGGCGGGATTGCCTTTGATAAAATAGGAAGAATCCTTTTGATTCTGCTGGGTGTCTATGTTTTTGGCGCATGCCTGTCTTTTATCCAGGGGTGGATTATGACAGGCATTTCCCAGAAGCTCTGTTACCGTTTCCGGGATGAGATTTCCAGGAAAATCAACAGGATGCCTTTGAAATACTTTGAATCCAGGACAATAGGGGATGTGCTTTCCAGAATTACCAATGATGTGGATACGCTGGGGCAGAGCCTGAACCAGAGCGTTACCCAGCTGATTACGTCGGCAGCCACTATCATAGGGATTTTTATTATGATGCTTAGCATTAGCCCGGTTATGACGCTGATTGCCCTGGTGATTCTTCCAGTGTCCGGCGCTTTGATTGGTATTGTGGTAAAATTTTCCCAGAAATATTTCGTGGCACAGCAAAATTATCTGGGCAAAGTAAACGGCCAGGTGGAAGAAGTATACAGCGGGCATAATATAGTAAAAGCATTTAACAGGGAAGAGCAGGCATTGAAGGAGTTCAATGAAACCAACGATGCGTTGTATCAGTCGGCGTGGAAATCCCAGTTTTTTTCAGGGATGATGCAGCCTATTATGATGTTCGTGGGAAATCTGGGGTATGTGGCAGTGGCGGTAAGCGGAGGCTTGCTGGCAATCAAGGGTACCATTGAGGTAGGGGATATCCAGGCTTTCATCCAATATGTGAAGAATTTTACCCAGCCCATCGTTCAGGCAGCCCAGGTTTCCAATATGCTTCAGTCTATGGCAGCAGCAGCGGAACGGGTATTTGAATTTTTGGATGAAGAGGAAGAGGATGTGGAGGGCATCTACCCGGTTAGCCCAAGGCAGATAGAAGGGGCCGTTTGTTTCGAGCATGTGAAGTTCGGTTATCAGCCGGATAAAATCATTATCCATGATTTCAGCAGCGAAATAAAACCTGGTCAGATGGTGGCTATTGTGGGGCCTACCGGAGCGGGAAAGACGACTATGGTAAAGCTTCTGATGCGTTTTTACGATGTGAATGAGGGAAGCATTAAAGTGGACGGGTATGATATCAGGAACTTCAATCGAAGTGAACTGCGGGAAAGCTTCGGTATGGTGCTGCAGGATACCTGGCTGTTTAAAGGAACGATTATGGAAAATATCCGCTACGGAAGGCTGGATGCCACCGATGAGGAGGTCATTGCGGCTGCGAAGGCCGCCCATGCCCACCGGTTTATCCAGACGCTGCCGGGAGGATATGAGATGGAGCTGAATGAAGATGCAAGCAATGTTTCACAGGGGCAGAAACAGCTGCTCACCATTGCCAGGGCGATTCTGGCGGATAACAGGATATTGATTCTGGATGAAGCGACCAGTTCTGTGGATACCAGGACGGAAGCGCGGATTCAGAAGGCGATGAATAACCTGATGAAAGGCCGGACCAGCTTTGTGATTGCCCATAGGCTTTCTACTATCCGGGATGCAGACTTGATTTTGGTGATGAAGGATGGGGACATTATCGAACAGGGGAGGCATGAGCAGCTTTTGGAGAAGAAAGGGTTTTATGCGGAACTGTACAATTCCCAGTTTGAGGAGGCTACGGCATAGAGGGTGGGGCAGGAGTCATCCCCCCATCGGTATGCGTCGCTTTGCGGCTGGTTATTCCCACGGGTAATGAGCCCGGTACTTTGCTTAAAGCCGGATGATAACCGGCCTGGTGTACTCATTGCAAAATGGGCCGTTAAACTTGGAGGATACAACCGAACTATAAATATGGGAAGCCTGTATACCTTTTTCCAGCATGGAAAGGCCGGTATTGTCCAAAGAAAGGCGCGCATCGGCCAGCTTGGAAATGAGAGGGATGGATGCATTTGCCTTTATGGCGGTAAGGAGAGGGGCGGATGTTTTGCAAAATCCCAGTATGCGGGCATAGGAAATAAAATCCTGTCCGATGTATTCGTCCAGCTTTTCTGCTGTCATTTCCAAAAGAATGTGAAGGAGGCAGCGGCTGATGCGGGAGTAAGTTAAGTCTTTGGATTTTAACAGGCCGCAAAATTGCTCATAATTCTCATATTGATTCAGGTTTTTCCTGATTTTATCGGATAGGGCGGGGGTCATATCCTGATAATGGGAAAAGCCTTTTTCATTTTCCAGAAGCAGTTTATAAAAAAGCAAGGAGGAAAAATCGTGGCTGTTTACCGGGAAGGTTTTGCCAAGCTGTGGGGCGAGCAGTTGGAATACAGACTTTGGCATGTGGGCTTCCATGCTTGCCATATCTGTGTAAGCTGCCGTGTTTTCAATTTCTGCTATTTGCTGCCGGATGGCGGATGCAGAACTGAAAAACAGCGGTCCTTCAGAATCTTTAAAATCTTTTGTGTATTGGCCATTGTCCAAAACCAGGTCATGATAGGAACTGCCTTGCCTTCGGATTGTGAAAGGCCGGATAGGGCTTCGGCGCTTTCGGAGTGCTTTGATATATTCTACGCCCAGGATGTTGTTGGGAGAATTGAGAATGCTGTCGCCGGCGTTTTCTGAAAAAACATCATCGGAGGGGGTACTTTTTGGAATGGCATTTGTTGAAAAGAAATCCATTGGAAGAGCATTTCCGGAAGGCTCCTCTTTGGAAAGGGCATCTTGCAGGGCAAGGCTTCTGGCCTTGGGGTAAGAGCAGCCGGCCTTTAAATAATGCTGTAAGTGAGTGCGGTAGGCTTCGGGCTCTTCTAAAAGCAGGGATGCGATGCGGGATAAAGGTTTAAGCTGCCCCCATTCGCTGCCGAAACAAAGGAAATCTACACAGCCTAGCTTGTCCAGAAGGGATACTGCGCCCATGGCAAAAAACTCGGCACTTCCGGTTGAGTATACCACAGGCAGTTCCAGCACTAAATCAGCCCCGTTTTCCAGCGCCATCTGGGTGCGGGTATATTTGTCTATGATGGCGGGAACTCCCCGTTGGACGAAATCGCCGCTGAGGACGACGATGATATAATCCGCATTGGTTATCTTACGCGTTTGCTCTATCTGATAGAGATGCCCGTTATGGAATGGGTTGTATTCGGCAATGATTCCTGCGATTTTCATAATTATAACCATGCTCCTTTCCAAAGCCCGGAGACTTTAGTGCGAAACGCAAACTTTTCCCCGTTCTGCCCGATTTACAGTATTGTATCTATTATGTGGGATTTTATTGGGAAAATCAATGGAGTTGTAGAAAATAATCGGCTTGCATAGATTATCAAAGTCTTGTATAATTTTACAAAAGGCTGAAAAAGGCGAAATATCTCAGCCTCAATAGGGAAAGGAGTTATGGGGATATGGCTTATATTGATATTATCAAGGATAAGGCAAGAAGTGATAAGAAGACAATTGTCCTGCCGGAGACTACAGATAAGAGGACATTGATTGCAGCCGCTAATATCATGCAGGAAGGCATCGCCAATATTATTATGGTTGGAAACGAAGAGAAGATTATGGACGGTGCCGGATGGCTGGAGGTGGATTTGGATGGGGCGAATATTATTGACCCTACAACTACCGATAAACTGGACAGGTATGTGGAACTGCTGTATGAAACGCGGAAATCAAAAGGGATGACGCCGGAAAAGGCGAGGGATATCCTGTTGAATGATTATTTGACCTTCGGGGTTATGATGGTAAAGGATAACGCCGCAGACGGAATGGTGGCCGGGGCATGCCATGCCACCGCAGATACATTGCGACCTGCTTTGCAGATACTGAAAACGGCCCCCGGGGTGAAGCTGGTATCCGGCTTCTTCCTGTTGGATGTTCCGGATTGCAAGTTTGGCGATAACGGAACCTTCCTCTTTGCAGATTGCGGGCTGAACCAGGACCCGACACCGGAAGAACTGGCGGCGATTGCGGATACCAGCGCAAAGAGTTTTAAACAGCTGGTGGGAAGCAAGCCGATTATCGCCATGTTATCTCATTCCACAAAGGGGAGTGCGAAGCATCCTTTGGTGGACAAAGTGGTGGAGGCGACAAAGATTGCCCATGAGAAATACCCTCATTTGCTGCTGGACGGGGAACTGCAGACGGATGCGGCATTGGTTCCTCAGGTGGCGAAATCCAAAGCACCCGGCAGCGAAGTGGCAGGGAAAGCGAATGTGCTGATTTTCCCTAATCTGGACTGCGGGAATATTGGTTACAAGCTGGTGCAGAGGCTGGCGAAAGCGGAAGCTTACGGCCCGATGCTGCAGGGGATTTCCAAGCCGGTCAACGATTTATCCCGCGGATGTTCATGGCAGGATATCGTAGGTGTTGTGGCACTGACAGCGGTGCAGGCGCAGCTGGCATAAAATATTAGAATGTTGATTCCCCGCCAAATGCTTAAGGGAGGTTTTTCTTCTCTAAGCATTTGGCTCATTTTTGACAGGATAAAAAATATTTTTTATTCATTCAAAATGGGAAAGTCGTGGTTAAACAGCAATTCATTGGCTTCAAAAACCGTCTTTTTGTGCTGGAGTGCAAACATAATTACCGCATCGCGGGCATCTCTTGCATACAATTCCCTGTTGCCGGAGACTTTCAGCATTTCCTGGGTTTCTTCATCGGAGAGGCATAGCCCGAATGCAATGGCGATTAATTTATCCCTTGACGGTGTTTTGGCGCCGGCAAATATTTGGTAAACGTAGGTGCGGTCTAGCGAAGAACGGCGAACCACATCCGCCTTGCTGAGGCATTTTTGAAAAAGAAGCATATTCAGATGGGCGGACAGACTGCGTTGCAGCAAATGCTCTTTATTTTTTGCCAGATAATCTTCGATGTCGGTTGCCGTCTTGATTTCGTGCCGTAATTGGGCGGTTGTCTTTCGTTCCATGTAGAATCTCTCCTTTCGATTCGCTATGTGATATTATACAAAGCGGAAGGGAATGTTTCAAGGGCAAATATGCAGGTGCAGATGAAATGCTGAAATGCTGGAATAAATCTGAAAATGTCTGCTGTCAGCATACCTATGATAATAAAAAATCGCTTATGATATAATTCAGAAAATAAGTGTCTGCGGAATGTAGTGGGGGAATGTGTTGCGGCCTGCTATAGATTTTGCAGCTGCTTATCCATAAAAAGGAAGGAGAAGAAGATATAATGAGGAATCGTTGGAAAAGGCTGGCGGTAGTGTTCGGTGCGGCAGTACTGGTTGTGTGCCAGAATGGAATCATTGAGGTGAAGGCAGCGCAGCTTCCGGAGAACGTGGAAGAGGGCGTGCAGGCAGCAGGTCCGGAAACCGAAGAGACGGCCGGGGAAGATGCAGAAGAGGAAGCCGGGGAGGAAATTCAGGCAGCAGGCCCGGAAACCGAAGAAACGGCCGGGGAAGATGCGCAAGAGGAGGCCGGAGAGGGAATTCAGGCAGAACCTCAGTCAGAAGATGTGAATGAAAATCAGAAAGCGGGGTCTCTTATGGCAGCAGAGGAACTGCGTTGGAGGCATGATGTGCGGACTGGATTTGCCACTTTTAAAATCCCCAATGAGAAAGGAACGGCATTATATAAAGTGGCTCTGTGGCGTTACAATGAACAGGAAGGCAAATGGACAGGGTATAGCACCGTTCAGGATAAAGCATTTGGAAATCTGGAGAAGGGTAAGGAAGCAGATCTGTTCCTTTTCCATGCCATCAAAGACAGCGGAAAATATAAATTTGAGGTGACAACCCTGGATATGGATGGGAAACCTGTAACGCAGGCATTTAGTGATGAGTGGGAATATACAAAGCCGGATATGCAGCTTCCTAAAATACAGGATCAGGATATATCCTGGGAGGAAGATGGAACCTTTTCATGCAAAATACCGGATGACCCTAATTTCCTGCAGTTTGTCTTTGTTGTAAGGGATGCCGGCGGAAAGCAGGTTGGTACGCAATTTGGGTCTCCTGTGGTGGACTATACCATAGAAAACGGCGTTATGTATTTTAACATGAATGAATATTTGAAAGAAGCGTATGGCGCTGCGGCAGGAAAAGGTTTTTGTGTATTCGTACAGGCGACGAGCAAAGACAAGAATGTATGCATAGACAGCGAGTGGTCCGGTGCGCATATGTTTGCCAATGAGCCGGTTCCGGATCACTCATCATCTTCGGACAGTTCGTCTTCAGGCAGCGGTAACGGGGATTCCTCCAAAGAGGAAGTAAAGGTGTGGAAGCCGACTACACCGGATGAAATCAAACGGTATGGTGCTTACAGCAGGGAAAAGGTAGAGTTTAGCGCGGACGGAAAAAATGCTTATGGGGTAACGGTGCAAAATGCAATGCAGGGAAAACTGTGCTACGATTCCTTTGAATCGGTGCTTGACGGCTATACCATTGGAAGAACATACAATATCTTCCCGGCTGGACAAGCTGTTTATAAAATGGACAGCAAGGCGAGAATCACTTTGCAGATACCCGGAACTCTACAGGCAGCTAACAGGGAATACAGGATGATCTGTGTGACAGAAAACGGAACACCGGTTATACTGAAAGATCTGGATAAAGATCCGTCAACCATTACTTTTGAGACAAACGTTTATTATGCATTTGCATTAGTTTATAAGGATGCAGCGGCAAAGTAACGTGAATTACGCTGCTATGGCAGCAAACTTCTATGTACGGAATAAAAACAGAAGCGGCTTCTACAGGAAAACATTGTAGGAGCCGCATATCTGTGTGCAAAAATCATAGTTGCATCTTTTTTCAGTTATTTGCTATAATATTTTAGTATGGTTATGCGTTAAAATGCAGCACAGAGATGGGGAGAAACATGGGGGGATACGAGGAAATAGTTCTGTTAAAAAGAAGTGAAAAAAGTACGGTGCATTTGGTGAGGGAAAGGGATAGCGGGAAGATCTTTGTCCGGAAAGTCCTGGAAGGGAAGAAAGACATTTATCTGAAACTGCAAAACTGTGAGCATCCATATCTGCCCAAACTATACGAGGTGTCCATAGCCGATGATTCTACAACTGTGATAGAAGAGTATATTGAGGGGGAATCCTTAGGGGAAGCGGAACTGGCTGAAAAGCAGCTGCTTGGCGCTGCCAGGGAATTGTGTTCCGTTTTGGACTTCCTCCATAAAAAAGATATTGTCCACCGGGATGTAAAGCCGTCCAATATCATCCTGGCTGAAGATGGCCATATACGCCTGATAGATTTCGATGCGGCGCGGCAGCCTAAGGATGACTTGGAACAGGACACAAGACTTTTGGGAACGCGGGGATATGCGCCGCCGGAGCAGTATGGCTTTGCACAGACGGATGCGCGCACGGATATTTATGCCTTTGGCATTACATTGAAGCAGCTTTTGGGCGATAAAGCGCAGAAAATCTGTTATAGGCATATCATTCAAAAATGTACGAACTGGAATCCGGAGAAACGGTATCAGTCTGCGGCAGGGGTAAAGCGGGCTTTTTTTTACGGCAGATATGGTGTTTGGTGCGGATGTTTCTTTCTGATGCTGTTTTTCCTTTTGGGGGGTGGCATTGGATTACATCAATTCAGGGAAAAAAATATGCTGTCTGATAACAGCGGCTTGCCTATGCTGGATGCACCTGCCGCTCCTCATTGGAATGACGAAACAGGTATTGCCGTATGGGGGAATGTGCCGGGAGCGAGTATCTCGGGAGAGGTGGGTTACCATTACAGAATCTATAGGCAGGATACGGAAACGCCCCCTGAACCTGGAAAAGATATGTGCATAATTGAAGACAGCATGTACGGCGTGGGGATGATAGATGAAGCTACGGATACTTATAGAATGAATATGTCGGATTATTTGCAGGAAAACGGGTTTTACTACTTTGAAGTATGTGCGGCAGGGGATGGGATACAATATACGGACAGCGAGTATGTCATGTCCGATGCCTTCAAATATACCGGGGAATCCGCCCCGGCGCTGCCTGTTCCTACAGGGCTTCAATGGAGGCTTACGACGACGGAGGAAGGGCGGGGTTATTATGCAACCTGGAACAACCTGGATGACTATGCGGATACGGACAGTTTTAATGTGTGTGTTTATGATAAAAACGGAAACTATGTCACCAACAATATATGGACGAAAAAATTAGTCATGGAAAGAGGCTATAGCGGAATACGGATTCGGCCGGAATTTTTTACGGAAGAAGATGGTGCATTCCGCTTTACTGTCCAGGCATATACATCGCGCCCTAATGAGTATAAGTCCAGCCCTATGCCGGACCCTGTGCCGGAAGAGTATTTTAGCCCATGGTATATACGGTAAGCGGCAGAACCGGAAATGGGAGGACGGGAGTTTGACACCAGAAATCGCAAAAAAACCCCAGAGACCTTGAATTGATTTTGGTAAAAATAACCAATAAGGGAAAAACATTATTGTATGTATTGCTGAAAAATATTTTTTTCCTTGCATTTAATTTGTTTAAATGATGTTATTTTATTTAGAAAAATAGTTTAGGGCGTTACTGCATGGCAGGCGAAACCTGATTGGATATATCAATATCATATTTTTATGATGTTAATATAGACGGTCAGGTTTTTTTGCGTACAAAATGTGCTATGGCCGGGATATGTCATAAATTGTTAAGGGAAACTTTTAACAGACAGAGACAGAAACAGGCATCATAGGGTCTAAAAGCCGTAAGGGATGTATGCAATTTAGGAAAAGGCGGATGAGTATGCGAGTGGAAAAGGTTTTAAACAATAATTTGGTAATCTCTGTATTGGAGCAGAATCGGGAAATTATTTTAATGGGGCGAGGGATTGGTTTTGGACTAAAACCGGGTATGGAAATTGATGAAGGCAAGATTGAAAAGAAATTTTATGGGTTTTCAGACAGCAGAAATGAAACACTGCTCATGGAACTGTTGGAGCGGGTGCCTATGGAGTATCTGGCAGTAGGGATGCAGATTGTGGAGTATATACGGGAGCATTTTCACAAAGAATTGAACGAAAAATTGGTTTTAGGGTTATCCGACCATATCAGCTTTGCTATTGAGCGTCAAAAACAGGGGCTTTCCCTTGCCAATACACTTTTGCTTGAGATTAAGAAATTTTATACGGATGAATACCGTTTGGGGCAGGCAGCATTGGATATCATAGAAGAACAGCTTGGGGTCAGGCTGCCGGAGGATGAGGCAGGATTTATTGCCATTCAACAGCTGGTTCTGTTCGGACGTTCAGGTACGAGGGGAATATCCTTCCTATATGAATCGGTTCTTTAAGGAAAATAATGTTGTGTTAAAGAAAGAGCCGGGGGATGATGAACTGCTAAAACAGGGAACGGTGGACTTTTATACGTTCAGCTACTATATGTCTTCCTGTGCCGGCGTATCGCCGGAAGCGGAGGATATCGGCGGAAATATGAACATTGGCAAAAAGAACCCTTACCTGGAATCCAGCGACTGGGGATGGCAGATAGACCCAAAGGGGCTGCGCTATACCTTGAAGGAAATTTATGACCGTTACCAAATTCCGCTGATGGTGGTGGAAAATGGCCTTGGCGCGAAGGATGTGGTGGAAGAGGACGGACGGATTCATGACGGCTACCGGATTGGATATTTGAAACAGCATATCGAACAGATGAAGGAAGCCGTTGCGGACGGCGTGGACTTAATGGGCTATACGCCTTGGGGATGTATTGACCTGGTAAGCGCATCTACCGGTGAAATGGCGAAACGGTATGGCTTCATTTATGTGGAAAAGTATGATGACGGAACAGGGAATTTGAACCGCAGGAAAAAAGATTCTTTTGAATGGTATAAAAAGGTGATTGCCTCTAATGGGGAGAATTTGGATATCTGAATATTGTGCCGAACGATAAAGGCGATGCAGTCAGGCCTTTGTCGTAAAAATAACAGCAAAGGAAAGGTGAATGATTATGGCAAGCAAGTATGATGGATTATCAAGGATTATTATCCAGAACGTGGGCGGCAAAAGCAATATTGCGGGCCTGACACACTGTGTTACTCGTCTGCGTTTCAAGCTGAAAGACGAAAGCAAAGCCCAGACGGAAATTTTGAAGGAAACGGATGGAATTGTTACGGTGCTTCAGTCCGGAGGACAGTATATGGTGGTTATTGGAAACCATGTGCCGGATGTGTTTGCATCCGTAGTGTCCGTAGGGCATTTGGAAAGTATCGCTAAGGGCGGGGCTGATGAGGATGCTGAGAAAGGCCCTAAGGAGAAACAGAATCCCTTTAATGCTTTCGTAAGTATTGTAACAGGGGTATTCACCCCATGTCTGGCGGTATTGTCTGCCTGCGGTATATTAAAGGGATTTTTATCGCTGTTCAGTTATTTTGGCTGGATGGATGCGGCCGGCGGTACATATACATTGCTGTATGCGCTGGCGGATTCCTTCTTCTATTTTATGCCTGTGCTGCTAGGGTTTACCGCGGCGAAAAAGTTTAAGCTCCCCGAAATGGAAGGGATTGTAATCGGCCTGGTGATGGTATACCCCACATTGACCAGCAGTTCTCTGGTGGCAATGGAAACATTTAAATTTGCGGGGATTCCTATTATTATGCCGGCAGCAGGTGACTATACCAGCAGCGTAATTCCTGTAATTTGTGCGGTTGCCTTTGCAGCATTCCTGGAAAAGCGGATTAAGAAGTTTATACCGGATGTGATAAAGACGTTTGTGGTACCGCTTATTACATTGGGCATTACAATTCCGCTGACATTTTTAGTAATCGGCCCTATTGCTTCCGGTGCAGCGGGATTGATAGGCACTCTGTGCACTGCCATTGCCAATGTAAGCAATTTGCTGCTGGGCGTATTTATTGGATTCTTCTGGCAGATACTGGTAATGTTCGGTCTCCATTGGGCTATGGTTCCCATTGCAATGACTAATATGACAACCATCGGGTATGATGTTGTTCTGGTAGGTATGTTTGGAGCTACTTTCGCCCAGACTGGCGCCGTATTGGCAATCTGGGTAAAGACAAAAAATAAAAAGTTAAAGAGCCTGGCAGCTCCGGCATTTATTTCCGGCATAGCAGGCGTGACGGAACCAGCTATTTACGGTATTACGCTGCCCAAGAAGAAACCTTTCTTTATTACCTGCGGCGTGGCAGGTGTGGCAGGGGCGGCGTTGACCTCCCTTGGCGTAAAATGTTATCAGATGGCAGGGCTGGGAGTATTCGGCTATACGGCTTATATTGATACGGCCAATAACGATATCAGCGGTATGGTGATTTCTATGGTTGTATCCGCCCTGGCATTAGTGGCTGCATTTGTCTTGGTTTATTTGACCTATAAAGATGATGCGCCTGCGAAAAAAGAAACGGCTTCATCATCTGCTTCCGCTTCTGCGGCAGGAAAAGCCGGCACAGTGGAATCCCCTGTAAAGGGAAACGTTATGGCGCTGGAAAATGTTAAGGATGAAGTATTTTCCACAGGTGCCATGGGAAAAGGCATTGCGGTAGAGCCTGTAGAGGGAAAGGTCTATGCGCCGGCGGATGGCGAGATCACTACATTTTTTCCCACAGGCCATGCGATTGGAATTTTGACGGATACCGGAGCAGAAATCTTGATTCATGTAGGGATGGATACGGTGGAAATGAAAGGAAGGGGATTTACACCTAAAGCAAAACAAGGCGACCGTGTGAAAAAGGGGGATTTACTGTTAGAGTTTGATATGGAGAAAATAAAAGCAGAAGGGCATCCGGTAACAACGCCGATTATCATTACCAATACGGATGACTATGCGGATATTATTCCTACGGATGCTTCAGCAGTGGCAGTTGGGGATGAAATCCTAAAACTTCTGTAAAATGTTTAATCGGCTTGTGCAAATTGTCATGTAGATGTATCATTATATTAAAGCAATGTGAAAGAGAGGAACGCTTGATACATTGTTCCTGTTACAGGTTAGAGCGGGAAAAGGGAGATCATATAACAGAAAGGAGCGGTTATTGCTATGAAAAGTTTTCGGGAAGATTTCTTATGGGGCGGTGCGACAGCTGCAAATCAGTATGAAGGGGCATGGGATGCGGACGGAAAAGGCCCTTCGGTTTCCGATATGTGTACAAACGGTTCTCATACAACGCCTAAGAGAATAACGCCGAAGTTTGAGGAAAATACCTTATATCCCAGCCGTGAGGCGACGGATTTCTACCATCATTATGAAGAGGATATTGCACTGGCGGCGGAAATGGGCTTTAAAGTGTTCAGGATGTCCATCAATTGGACGAGAATATTCCCTACGGGTATGGAAACGGAGCCTAACGAGGCTGGCCTGGCCTTTTATGATAAGGTGTTCGATGAATTAAACAGGCATCGGATTGAGCCGCTTGTTACTATTTCCCATTATGAGATTCCTTACGGGCTTGTGGAAAAATACAATGGCTGGTATTCGCGGGAAGTCATTGACTGCTTTATGCGCTACTGTGAAGTGATTTTCGAGCGTTACCAGGATAAAGTCAAGTACTGGCTGACCTTCAACGAAATCAACTCCGGCACAATGCCTATGGGTGCAGTTCTTTCCCTCGGTACGATAAAAGGTTATTCCGGGCCTGTGAATGCAGTTTCGGACGAGATGCAGATTCGTTATCAGGCGCTGCATCATCAGTTTGTGGCAAGCGCAAAAGCAGTGAAGCTGGCTCATGAGAAATACCCCCGGTTTAAAATGGGGAATATGACCCTTTTTGCAACCAGCTATCCTTATACATGCAATCCCGATGATGTGCTGGAAAACCAGAAGGTGATGCGGAAGATGAACTGGTTTGTATCGGATATACATGTGAGGGGCTATTATCCCTCTTATTCCCAGCGCTTTTTTGAGGAAAACAATATTGTAATCCAAAAGCAGCCGGGGGATGATGAGATTCTGAGGGAAGGAACGGTGGATTTCTTTACATTTAGTTATTATATGAGCGTATGCCAGTCTGTGGACCCGGAAGTATTGGGGAAGGCAGGAGGAAATCTGATTGGCGGGGTGAGCAACCCTTACCTGAAAGCGAGCGACTGGGGCTGGCAGATTGACCCGAAAGGCCTTCGGTATACCCTGAATGAGATTTATGACCGTTATCAGATTCCGCTGATGGTGGTTGAGAATGGCCTTGGGGCTTATGACAAACTGGAAGAGGACGGGAGCATCCATGACCCTTACAGGATTGACTATTTGCGCCAGCATATTGAGCAGATGGAAGAAGCGGTGAAGGATGGCGTAGATCTTATGGGATATACCCCTTGGGGCTGGATTGACGTGGTTTCTGCATCCACCGGGGAGATGGCAAAGCGCTACGGTTTCGTATATGTGGACAAATATGACGACGGAACCGGGGATTTGAGCAGGAAGAAAAAAGATTCTTTCTTTTGGTATAAAAAAGTCATTGCTTCTAATGGGAAAGATTTAGACTGATTAGCGCGCCTTTACGGGTGCAAGGCAAGGGAGAGGAAATGCCTTGAAAGAAAGGAAAATAATTTTTTTGGATGTGGACGGAACGCTGGTGGATTATGAAGGCCGGATTCCCAAGTCCGCTATACAGGCAATCCGGGCGGCGCGGAAAGGCGGGCATCGTGTATATATATGTACGGGCCGGAGCAAAGCAGAGGTGTATCAGGAACTGTGGGACATTGGCCTGGATGGGATGATTGGCGGAAATGGGAACTATGTGGAGGACGGGGGGCATGTGGTGCTGCATCAGTTGATTACAAAGGAGCAGTGCGTGCGAATTGTGGACTACCTTCATGAAAAAGGGCTGGAATTTTATCTGGAAAGCAATAACGGGCTGTTTGCCAGTGAACGTTTTGAAGATGCATCACAGACGGCAATCCGCGAATACAGCAGGCGTAAAGGAAAAGAAAACCCGCAGCAGATAACTGTGGCGGACGTGTTTCCCGATATGGTGTATGGAGGGGAACTTTACCGTGACGATTTGAACAAGGTGAGTTATCTGCTGCGCTCCTATCAGGATTTTCTGGATACTAAAGAAATGTTCCCGGATTTGGAAAACGGCACATGGGGCGGCGCAGGTGAAAAAGCGTTATTTGGTGATTTGGGAGTGAAAGGCATAACGAAAGGCAATGCAGTGGAGAGCCTGCTTACCTATCTGGGGGCGGAAAAGAAGGATACGATTGCCTTTGGGGATGCGAAAATAGATATTCCCATGTTTGAGTGCTGTGAAATCGGTGTAGCCATGGGAAGCGGCGGCAGGGAAGCGAAAGAGGCTGCGGATTTTGTTACGGACGATGTGGAAAAGGACGGGCTGCTTAAGGCATTTGAGAAACTGGAACTGATAGAATGATATTGGGTAATATTTTGGCGGATTGCCTAAACTATATGAATATCGTAATTCGATGGGGCTGTCAGGAAATAGATAGCCCGTAACAGTTCAGCCCTAATAATTCAACAAAACACCTTGACAAACCTATTTTTGCTGGTTATAATTGACAGAGTGCAAAATATTAAGGAGTCAGCTATGTTAATCAACCTAAGCGATGCGTTTACATCTGAGGGATATGTAGCAAAGAAGCAGGCGGAGACTGAACTAACTCAGATAAGCTGCCGGATGGGCGATTTTCCTATTATAGAGAAGACACCCCTAGCCCTTACATTGACCAATCTGGGAACAAATAAAGCATCCATAGAAGGCAGGATGGAATTGACCCTGGCCATGCAGTGTGACCGGTGCTTAAAGCCTGTACCTACGAAGATATGCCTTCATTTTGTGAGGCAGGCGGTTTCGCCGGATGCTTATTCCAAAGAAGAGGAAGATGATGAGCAGAACTTTATGGAAGGCTATCAGCTAAACGTAGATGACCTGATAAAAAATGAATGCCTGATGGACTTGCCTGCCAAAGTCTTGTGCAAGCCGGACTGCAAGGGAATTTGCATACAGTGCGGGAAAGACTTAAATGAAGGGGAATGCGGCTGTGACCGTTTCATACCTGATCCAAGGATGGCAAGGATAAAAGATATCTTTGAAGCGAAAAGGGAGGTGTAACGATGTCTATTTGTCCCAAGAATAAATCTTCTAAGTCAAGAAGAGATAAGAGAAGAGCAAACTGGAAAATGACCGCTCCTACATTGGTAAAATGCAGCAAATGCGGCGCATTAATGATGCCTCACCGCGTATGCAAGAAATGCGGCTCTTACAACAAAAAAGAAATCATTGCAGTGGACGAGTAAGGAATAATTCGGTTCCATGGTGAAAAAAGGATCTCCTGTTTTGGTAGGAGGTCTTTTTTTGTGCGGTTTACTGTAACAGTTCAGCCTTTCGGCTTCCCTGTTACGGAATCTGCCCATTCCAAATCGCCTTCGGCGGGGGTCAGATTCTTTCTCGGCCAAATTGATGTGCTCGTACGGACTTTGCAGCAAGTGCAAAGTCCTGGGCTGAACTGTTACGGTTTACTGCTTATATATAAAAAAATTACTTGATTTTTGTATAGGGGTCTAGTATATTAAAGAAAGATATTAGGAGGTTTATCATGTCAGAAATGGTAAAAGTTGCTGTAGATGCGATGGGCGGGGATAATGCACCGTCAGAAATCGTAAAAGGTGCGGTGGAAGCTGCGAATGAAAGCAGCAGTGTAAAAGTTTATTTAGTAGGGGCCGAAAACGTTATTAAGGATGAACTTAAGAAATACAGCTATCAGCCCCAACAGGTGGAAATTGTAAATGCAGCGGAAGTGATTGAAACGGCGGAGCCGCCGGTTATGGCAATCCGTAAAAAAAAGGATTCTTCCATTGTAAAGGCATTGCAGCTTGTAAAGTCCGGGCAATGTGATGCTTATGTATCGGCAGGAAGCACGGGCGCTACTTTGGTGGGCGGCCAGGTAATCGTAGGAAGGCTTAAAGGGGTGGAACGTCCGCCGCTGGCGCCGCTTATCCCTACGGAGACCGGCACGGCATTGCTGATTGACTGTGGTGCCAATGTGGATGCAAGGCCGTCTCATCTTGTACAGTTTGCCAAGATGGGCAGCGTATATATGGAAAGCGTCATGAAGGTAAAAAACCCCAGGGTGGCAATTGTAAACATCGGGGCGGAAGAGGATAAAGGCAATGCGCTGGTAAAAGAGACTTTTCCGCTGCTTAAAAATTGCCCGGACATTAACTTTATAGGAAGCATCGAAGCGCGGGATATCCCTGCCGGATATGCGGATGTCGTTGTCTGCGAAGCATTTGTGGGCAATGTAATACTAAAATTATACGAAGGAGTTGGTGGCACGTTAATAAAAAAAGTAAAGGCGGGGATGATGACATCTTTGCGAAGCAAAATAGGGGCTTTATTGGTAAAGCCGGCATTAAAAGAAACGCTGAAAGCTTTTGATTTGGAGCAGTATGGCGGTGCACCGCTTTTAGGTCTGAACGGTCTTGTAGTAAAGACCCATGGAAGTTCAAAGGCTATAGAAATCAAAAATTCTGTCCTGCAATGTGTCACATTTAAGGAACAGAAGATTAATGATAAAATAAAAGAAAAAATTACATTGGATGATGAATAAGAAAGGGCTGTAAAAATGGAATATGAAAAATTAAAAAAAGTTATCGCTGAGGTATTGAATGTAGACCCGGAAGAAATTACAATGGACACTACTTTTACGGATGATTTAGGAGCGGATTCGCTGGATGTTTTCCAGATTATTATGGGGATTGAAGAAGAGTTTGATATTGAGATTCCGGCAGAAGAAGCAGAAAAAATCAGTACTGTGGAAGAGGCAGTTGAGTTAATTAAGAACGCTAAGAACTAATAGAGCATAGTCTGGAAAGCCCTTTCAAAAAGGGCTTTTTCGGTGTTTTTCGATTATATAGCTGGTTAAAAGAAAGGTTATTGATATGTTGACACAAGAGCATATAAAGGAGCTGGAAGATAAAATCGGATATTGTTTCAAGGACAAAAATCTGCTGAAGCAGGCGCTTACCCATAGTTCCTTTGTAAACGAGCAGCGGATTAATAAGCTGCCGGATTATGAGCGTCTGGAGTTTTTGGGGGATGCGGTGCTGCAGCTGACCACCAGCGACCTTTTATTCCGGAACTATCCGGAAATGCGGGAGGGGGAACTGACAAGGAAGCGGGCCTCCCTGGTCTGCGGCGCTTCGCTGGCCCGCTGCGCGGAAACCATCCATTTAGGACAATATATCTTAATGGGAAGAGGGGAAGAAACTACCGGTGGCAGGAATAAAGAGCACATCCTGGCCGACGTGATGGAAGCGGTGATAGGGGCGATACATCTGGATGGCGGGTTCGAACGTGCGATTGATTTTATACATCGCTTTGTATTGGATGATTTGGAAGAAAAGCAGGCATTCCGTGATAATAAGACCCTGCTGCAGGAATATGTGCAGAGGGAAAAGGGGGCTGTGATCCAATATGTCCTGGTGGGCGAGTCTGGGCCGGACCATGAGAGGGAGTTTATGGTAGAAGTCAGGGTGAACGGAAAAACAGTGGGCCAGGGTATGGGAAAGACCAAAAAGTCGGCAGAGCAGCAGGCTGCTTACAAAGCCCTTCTGGCAGCGAAAGGAAAAGAATAGGTAAGTTATGTATTTAAAAAGTATTGAGATACACGGATTTAAGTCATTTGCCAATAAAATAGTATTCCAGTTCCACAATGGCATTACGGGAATCGTGGGGCCAAACGGCAGCGGGAAGAGCAATGTAGCCGACGCGGTCCGCTGGGTATTGGGGGAACAGCGTATTAAACAGCTAAGGGGGGCATCCATGCAGGATGTCATCTTTTCGGGTACGGAAATGCGCAAGCCTTTAGGCTACGCCTACGTAGCGATTACCCTGGATAATGCAGACCATCAGCTTGCCATTGATTATGATGAAGTGACGGTGGCAAGGCGTATTTACCGTTCCGGGGAAAGTGAATATCTGTTAAACGGCACGGCCTGCCGGCTAAAGGATGTGAATGAACTGTTCTATGATACCGGAATCGGTAAAGAGGGGTATTCCATCATCGGACAGGGGCAGATTGATAAAATCTTAAGCGGAAAGCCGGAAGAGCGCAGGGAATTATTCGATGAGGCGGCGGGAATTGTAAAATTTAAGCGGCGGAAAAATGCGGCCCAGAAAAAACTGGAAGACGAAAAGCAGAACCTTTTGCGCGTAAGCGACATCCTTTCGGAACTGGAAAAGCAGATTGGGCCGCTGGAAAAACAGTCGGAGACGGCAAAGGTATATTTGAAGAAAAAGGAAGAACTAAAGGCATTAGATGTGAACATGTTCCTGTTGGACAATGTAAGAATCAGGGAGCAGCTGGAGTCGGTAGAAGAAAAATACCGTATCGCCGGGGGCGATTTACAGGATACAACGGAAAAATACGAAGGGATAAAAGCGGAATACGAACAAGTTCAGGCCGATATAGAGATGCTAGACCATTCCATAGAGGAAGCCAGGACAAAGCTTACGGATACGGAACTTTTAAGGGGCAGGCTGGAAGGGGAAATCAATGTATTAAAAGAGCAGATCCATTCAGCCCGGGGCAATGAAGAGCATATGAAAAGCCGCTTTGATACCTTGCATAAAGAAATAGACAGCAAGAATATAGATAAAGAAGCTATTTTAAAGGATAAAAACGAGATTGACCGGCAATTGGCTCAGATGGAAGCAGTAAGGGATGAGGCCAGAGGCCTGTTGAGTGCCGTTCAAAATAAAATCGAAGAGCTGAACAATGACATCGAAGCGGGGAAGAACACTATCATTGATGCGTTGAACAGCCGTGCTACCATAAAATCCAAAATCGGGCGTTTTGATACGATGATGGAGCAGGTAAATATCCGTAAAGCTGAGCTTACTTCCAGGCTGCTGCGGGCAAAATCTGACGAAGCCAAGCAGGAAGAAACGATTAAGCAGCTGCAGGAAGAATTTGAAAGCATCAATGAAGAAATACGGAAGCTGAACGATTCCCAGACAGTAATTGAGGAAAAGCTGGGCCATATTCATGATGAACTTGCGGGGAAGGACCAGGAACTGAGGGATACCCAGGTGGTATACCATCAGGAAAAATCCAAGCTGGATGCGCTGGCCAATTTAACGGAGAGGTATGATGGATACGGCGGCAGCGTAAAGCGTGTTATGGAATGCAAGGAGGAGGAAAAGGGAATCATAGGGGTGGTGGCCGACATAATTAAGGTCGATAAACAATACGAGACGGCCATAGAAACAGCTTTAGGCGGAAATATCCAGAATATTGTGACGGAGGATGAAGAAACCGCAAAGAGGATGATTACCTTTTTAAAGAAGCATAAGGCTGGACGGGCCACCTTCCTGCCCCTGACAAGCATTACGAAGCCTCAGGAATTCAAAAACCCGGAGGCCTTGAAGGAAAAAGGCGCCATAGGAATGGCGGACCGGCTGGTCAAGGTAGAGGGGAAATATAAGAATGTGGCAAAGGCCATGCTGGGAAGGATAATGGTAGTGGACCATGTGGACAATGCGGTGAAAATCGCAAGAAAGTTTGGATATGGTATCCGAATGGTCACATTGGAAGGGGAACTTTTGGTTCCCGGGGGCGCTATCAGCGGAGGTGCCTTTAAAAACAGCAGCAATCTCCTGGGCAGAAGGCGGGAAATGGAAGAACTGGGTGCCAAAGTAAAAGAACATCTGGCCAAGGTTGAGAGACTGTTAGAAGAAATAGAAAATGTGAAGAGGGCAAGAAATAAACTGCGCATGGAATTGGAAAATACCAAATCCAGCCTTCAGGATAAATTTATTGAACAAAATACTGCCCGAATGAATGTAATGAAGGCGGAAGAACGCCGAAGCGAGGCCGAAGAAGGTTTTGGGGAACTGAAGGGCGAAGAGAAAGAACTGGAAGAAAAAATCGTGGAAATCAAATCTTCCAAGGAGGCCATCCAGAAAGAACTGGAGCAATCGGAACAGCTGGAAAAGAATATCCAGGAGCAGATTAACGGTTTTCAGAAGGAGCTGGAAGCGCAGAGGGAAAAGGAATCCGTTCAGTCGGCAGAAGTGGCCGGGAAGGATTTGGAAGTGGAGAAGATGCTCCAACGCCAGGGATTCCATCAACAGAATGTGGAGCGTATCGACGGGGAGATTGCCCGCTATGAAAGTGAACTGGCAGAAATAGAAAAAGGGCTGGCGGACACAGCCGCAGAGATTGAACGGAAAGAGCAGAATATCAGGGCGATTGAAGAGACGATGACCGCATCGGAAACTTCCCGCTCCGATGCGGAAATTCAGCTGAAAGAGGATATTTCCCGGAAAGAGCAGCTGTCCGCGAAGCAGAAAAATTTCTTCGCAACGCGGGAGGAAATGGCAGAAAGGATGTCGGTTCTGGACAAGGAAGTATACCGTTTAAATTCCCAGAAGGAGAAACTGGAAGAATCTATAGAAGCACAGATTAATTATATGTGGGATGAATATGAGATTACCCTTTCCGATGCATCTTCTTTGCGGAATGAGGAAATGAACGATTTGCCCGCCATGAAGAAGGAAGCGGCGGCGTTAAAGGAACAAATCAGGAAATTAGGGGATGTGAACGTCAATGCCATTGAGGACTATAAAAACCTGATGGAAAGGTATCAGTTCTTAAAGGGGCAGCATGATGACCTGGTGGAAGCGGAAAAGACATTGCTGCATATTATTGAAGAACTGGACACGGCGATGCGCAGGCAGTTCAATGAAAAGTTCGCTGAAATCGGCAGGGAGTTCGATAAAGTATTTAAGGAACTTTTTGGAGGCGGAAAGGGAACGCTGGAACTGATGGAGGATGAGGATATCCTGGAAGCGGGAATCCGTATTATTGCCCAGCCGCCGGGAAAGAAGCTGCAAAATATGATGCAGCTGTCCGGCGGGGAAAAGGCGCTGACGGCCATAGCACTTTTATTTGCCATCCAGAACCTGAAACCTTCGCCGTTTTGCCTTCTGGATGAAATCGAGGCGGCGCTGGATGAGAATAATGTGGGCAGATTTGCCAAATATTTACATAAACTCACAAAACATACGCAATTTATTGTAATTACCCACAGACGTGGTACAATGGAGAAAGCAGATAGATTATATGGAATTACAATGCAGGAAAAAGGCGTGTCCACGTTAGTGAGCGTAAACCTGATTGACAGGGAATTGGATAATTAACGAACTAGTACTAAGGGCAATGAAGTGGAATCATATTGTTTTGGAGGAGAATTATGGGCGGAGAGAAAAAAGGATTTTTCAGCAGATTAAAGGATGGGCTTACGAAGACCAGAAATAATATTGTGCATGGGATTGATTCCGTTTTTAATGGGTTTTCAGCCATCGATGAAGATTTCTATGAGGAATTGGAGGAAATTCTGATTGTGGGGGATATCGGTGTGAATGCCACCACTTCCATCATTGAAAAGCTGCGCGTCCAGGTAAAGGAAAATCATATCAAGCAGCCATCGGAGTGCAAAGAATTCCTTATACGCAGCATTAAGGAGCAGATGCAGACCGGGGAGACGGCATATGAATTTGAGAAAAGACAGTCCGTCATACTGGTCATCGGTGTCAACGGAGTGGGAAAAACTACCTCCGTAGGCAAGCTTGCCGGCATTTTGAAGGACCAGGGGTTAAAAGTGCTGATTGCGGCGGCGGACACTTTTCGTGCGGCAGCAGGGGAACAGCTTGCCGAATGGGCTAACCGGGCCGGGGTGGATATTATAAAAGGGGCGGAGGGCTCGGACCCGGCCAGCGTTATTTATGATGCGGTAAATGCGGCAAAGGCCAGAAATGCGGATGTACTTTTATGCGATACCGCAGGAAGGCTGCATAATAAAAAGAATCTGATGGAAGAACTGAAAAAGATAAACCGGATTATCGACAGGGAATTCCCCGGCGTATACAGGGAGAACCTGGTAGTATTGGACGGCACTACGGGGCAGAATGCGCTGCAGCAGGCGAAAGATTTCGGGGAAGTGGCCGACTTGACGGGGATTATTTTAACAAAAATGGACGGCACGGCCAAAGGCGGAATTGCGGTAGCCATACAGTCGGAACTGCAGATTCCGGTGAAGTATATCGGTGTGGGGGAAACGATAGAGGATTTACAGAAATTTGATTCGGATCAATTTGTAAACGCTTTGTTTGATATTCGTTCGTCCGATGGGGAATAATAGGTTATTGTTCACTTGCAATGTTATGATGCCAGGGTCAAAATACCTTTTGACCCCAACATCATGTTATTTGGTTAATGAGGGCAAGGTAAATTTACGTATGAAAGCCGGCGAGAGGGAAATATGGGAAGCCGGGAGGCGGAGGTAAGGAAAGTGGCAGAGGAAATGTTGACGCTGGATAAGTTTGAAGAAGCTTCGGAAGTGGTAAAGAAGGTTACACTGGAAACAAAGCTGGTATACAGCGACTATTTGAGCGCAAAGACGGGGAACAAAGTGTATTTGAAGCCGGAAAATATGCAGTTTACCGGGGCATATAAGTTAAGGGGGGCGTATTATAAGTTAAGCACCTTGACAGAAGAAGAAAGACAAAAGGGGCTGATTACCGCATCGGCAGGGAATCATGCCCAGGGGGTGGCTTATGCGGCCAAGTGCTATGGGGTGAAGGCGGTAATTGTTATGCCTAATACGACTCCCCTTATCAAAGTAAACCGGACGAAGAACTATGGGGCGGAAGTGGTGCTGTATGGCGATGTTTATGACGAGGCCTGTGCCCGCGCTTATGAACTGGCCGAAGAGAATGGCTATACTTTTATCCATCCTTTTGACGATTTGGCGGTGGCAACTGGACAGGGTACCATAGCTATGGAAATATTCAAGGAACTTCCTCTGGTGGATTATATTTTGGTTCCTATCGGCGGCGGCGGGCTGGCAACGGGGGTATCTACACTGGCAAAGATGTTAAACCCGAAAATAAAGGTAATTGGCGTGGAGCCGGCGGGGGCTAACTGCCTGCAGGCATCGTTGAAAGAGGGAAAAGTGACTACTTTAGCGCGCGTGAGCACTATCGCGGACGGTACGGCGGTAAAAACGCCGGGAGAAAAAATTTTCCCTTATCTAAGCGATTATCTGGATGACATCATTACAGTGGAAGATGAAGAACTGGTGGTGGCTTTTCTGGATATGGTGGAAAACCATAAGATGATAGCGGAGAATTCCGGGCTGTTGACGGTAGCTGCCCTGAAACATCTGAATGTGAGGGATAAGCGGATTGTCTCTATTATAAGCGGCGGAAATATGGATGTAATTACCATGTCCTCTGTGGTACAGCAGGGGTTGATTTTGAGAGACAGGATTTTTACCGTATCCGTGCTTTTGCCTGACAGGCCAGGGGAACTGAGCCGCGTGGCGGATGTGATTGCAAAGGAGAACGGCAATGTTATCAAACTGGAGCATAACCAGTTCGTATCGATTAACAGGAATGCGGCCGTGGAACTGCGCATTACGCTGGAAGCTTTTGGAACAGATCATAAGAAGCAGATTATTGACGCTTTGTATAAGAATGGATATCAACCTAAGGCGGTCAGGACGAACATATAAAATTGAGTATTTGGGCGTTGCCTGAGAACAGGGTGTGTATATGAAGGAAAAATTAATGAATGAAGCGGAAGATGAAAGATATGCGGTGGAACTGGAAAAAGAATATGATAAAAAGCGGGAAAAGAAAAAGTCCATCAAACAGATAGCTTGGGACTATGTCATCATCACCTTGGCATCGGTAATATATGCAGTTGGTGTCAGCCTGTTTATTGACCCGAATAATCTGGCGCCGGGGGGTGTGACAGGCATTGCGATTATTTTAAACCGTGTAGTACCTCTGGAAACGGGAACGCTTATTATGTTCATTAATATTCCTATCGTGCTGTTGGGAATATGGAAATTTGGGCTTCGGTTTATCATTTCGACTTTTTATGCAGTAGCGTTAACCTCTGTTTTTACCAACTTTTTTGCTGGCTTTGGGGCGGCAACCAACGATATGCTTTTGGCAGCCCTGGCGGGGAGTGCGTTGATTGCATTTTCCATAGGAATAATATTTAAGCGGGGGGCGACTACCGGGGGGACGGACATCATTATCAAGTGCCTCAGGCTGAAATTTCCCCATCTAAAAACGGGCGCTTTATTTTTCATAACGGATGTATGTATCGTTTCCGTATCCGCATTTGTGTTCGGGGATATAGATTCCGCGCTGTATGCGGGAATTGCCGTCATTGTCACGGCGGTGGTGCTGGATATGGTGCTTTACGGACGGGATGGGGCGAAATTGGTCTATGTGATCAGCGATGATCAGGAAAGAATTACGGACAGACTGCTGGGGGATTTGGACGTGGGGGTGACCCACTTGAATGGCGCAGGGGCATACAGCAAGAAAGAAAAACAGGTAATTATGTGTGTGGTAAAAAAGCCTATGCTGCCCAGAATTGAGGAAATTGTAAAAGAAGAGGATTCGGATGCTTTTATGATAGTTACCAGCGCTACGGAGATATTCGGGGAAGGGTACAAAAGCTACTTTAGCGAGAAAATATAGAGTTCCGGATTTCTGTAGTTTAGTCAGTTGTAAACAGTACCGGATGTTCAGCGGAAGGCCAAATAGCGGTAAGAAGCCATAGCCTTTCTGCTGCCCGTTCAGATAAAGGATAAGGATATACGGATGAACCATAAAGATTTCTTTGAAATAGAAGATATGGATAAAGTGGGGAGAGGAAGCCTGCCTGGGGGAGAAGATTATTATGAACCGTATGCAAAGCGGAGAAAGCGCAGGCGCAGAAGAGGTATTTTCCTTCCAGTGTTTTTATGCCTCATTGCGTTGGCATCTTTGACAGGATGCCTTTTTCTTCTTGTAGAAAACAGGGCATTAGAGATGGAAGCGGCGCAGGCGGCGTCATATATGGACGAGATGAGCGCCGCAGCATCTTATTCCGAAGAGGAAGTGCAGGGGATAGCAGAGCAGGCGGCAGCGGAGGCTTCCAAACAGAAGGAAGAAGAAATTTTAGGAACAGTAAAAGAAATGATGGAAAACGGGGAAGGAACATATTTCCTGCTTAGGGAACTCTATCCGGAAGAACTGGTGGTGGCGGCGGATAGCCGATATTATTTTTTCCCGATTTTGGATTCCCTGAAGCATCATAGCTACCAAAAAGACCAGTTCCTTATGAATGATGACGATATTCTGGAATATGTAGTGGATGGGGAAGTGGTGTCCAAAAAAGGGATAGATGTATCCCGTTATCAGGAAGAGATTGATTGGGAAAAGGTGGCAGGGGATGGCGTGGAATATGCCTTTATCCGTCTGGGCATCCGGGGTGCCACAGAAGGAAAGCTGGCGATAGATGTGGCCTATGAAAAGAATATGGAAGGTGCTTTGGAGAATGATATTGATGTAGGGGTTTATTTTTTTACACAGGCGTTGAATGAGCAGGAGGCTGTGGAAGAGGCAGAGTTTGTGCTGGAGAATTTGGAAGATTATGAGATATCCTATCCGATTGTGCTGGATGTGGAAGAGGTGACAACCAAAAATCCCCGAACGAAGGAACTGACGAAAGAAGACAGGACGGAGGCATGCATCGCTTTTTGCGAAAGGGTGAAGGAGGCAGGCTATACGCCCATGATTTACGGCAATCTGAAAACATTCCTCTTAATGTTGGATATGGAGAAGCTGGAAGAATATGAGAAATGGTTTGCCTATTATAGGACACCTTTGTATTTCCCATATGAGTTCAGTGTATGGCAGTATACATCTACGGGCAAGGTGGATGGGATTAGTACAGATGTGGATTTGAATGTGAGCATGAAAGATTGGGGGGACGGCGAATAAGGATGTTTCCCTTGCCCCTGTCTTTTTCAATGCTTGGGGTGTGAAAAGGCCTGGGGATGGAAGAACTTTTCACAACCCAGGCTTTTTATACCCGCATAAAAAAGAGTTGGCCTAGCGGCCAACTCCTGGTGACTTACAACGCTGTGGCGTAATTTCCTATAAGGTAAAAAAGAGTTGGCCCGGCGGCCAACTCCTGGTGACTTACAACGCTATGGCGTAATTTCCTATTATATAAAATTAAAATCCGGCCATGAGCATACCCATCATCTGGTCTCTGAGTACGGCATCATCAGTTCCTTTTACTCTGGTCACCATACCATCCAGTTCTACTTTGCTGGCGGATGCACGCATTAATTTTTCCTGGAATTCTTTCTTTTCCCGGGCAGCTTTTTCAGCTCTTTGTTCCGCCTTAGCCCGAATCTGTAGTTTCATCGCATCTTCCATGGAGCGAAGCATAGGTGTCATATCAGTCATTTTTCCCTCATTTCTGCACGGTTTTGTTTGCTTTCTTAAATTTATAGTTTTGAAAACCTGCCATCTGCTATATATATCGGTGATTGGGGGAATTTCTTTAGTAATTGCAGGAAATTGCAGAAAATGACGGAAGGAAGGTGGATGAAATCGGTGAAATGCGGATAGATCTGGAAAAAAATAAGGAATGCAACCGAAAGTTTACATGAAATTATATAAAAGCAACAGGAAATTGGTTTCTATTTACAGGGTGCGCCCGTATGCTTAAGGGGAAACAAATAAGAAATGCATCCGGATAGAACTCCAGAGACAGAAATAGTCTTCCGAAAACCTGCCGCAAAATCAGTTGTGGGAAAAACTTTGGAAGATTATGAATTTAGAAAAGAAATGGGAGGGCAAAGGGTGAGAAAGAGGTGTAGTATGAATTTTATGGAAAACTTAAGGGTACTTCGGGAGAAGAACAATATGACCCAGGAGCAGCTGGCAGAACGGATGGAAGTATCCAGGCAGACAGTCTCGAAATGGGAAGGCGGCACGAGCATGCCGGAAATGGAGAAGCTGGTACAGCTGACGGAAATGTTTGGATGCACTATGGACGGGCTTTTAAAAGGAAATATGCATCTGGAAAACGAGAAGGAATCGGAACTTTATGACAGATATGGGAATTGGGTGGCCAGGAGAGGGGCTTTAGCTACATGTATTTGCATTTTGGCATTTGCCGCACAACAAATAGGGGAGTATATCAGCCCTTCATTCCTTGGGGAAAGCGGCCTGCCCTTTATGCTTGGGGCATTGCTGGGAACCCTTTTATGGATCAGGATCGGCATGTTATCCTCTCATTTTCATGAAAAACACCCCTATGTGGAGCCATTTTATACAGAAGAAGAAAAGGAGGAGTTCCACCGGAAGTATATGACATGGATGATAGCCGGAATAGGGATTCTCATTGCTGCACTGATTGTGACCGCATCCTTATATGCGGCATGGGATAACGTGGATGACCGCATGGATGCTATCTTCGGCGGCCTGTTCCTTGGTATGGTGTCCATTGGGGTTGGCATCATCGTCTATATTGCGCTGATGGCTTCCAAATATAATGTGGAAGGATATAATGAGGACAATGCCTGGGAGGCTTCTGAGGAGGGGAAGGAAAATAGGAGGCGTATCAAGAAAGTGTGCTGCATTATCATGTTAATGGCAGTCATATGCACTATTTTACTATGGTTGTGGGAAACTCCCCATTTGACTGCCGGAATTCCCCTGGCCATCGGGGGGATTCTGTGCGGTGCGGCAAGCGTGGCTTTGAATAAGAGGAGGTAGAGAAAACCGCCCTTTGTACTTTTGCGAGTGCCGGGGCGGTTTTCTTCAGATAAAGCACATTCAATTTTGGACGATTCCAGTCAAAGTGATTGAACTTTTGCTAATAAGGCATCCTGCAATACCTTTGAAAAGTTAATGCTTTTTTCCTCACAAAGAGTATTCAGCCACATGGGGATGCTTAAAGTCTTTTTAACTGCCTTGTCACTGTGTTGTTTTGCGTATTCGGTCATATCTACCAATACCATATTGACGAAAGCGTTATCATTAGCAGGCTCCATTTCAAATTCTTTCAGGATGGCGGCAGGGTTGATTTCGCTTAATTGACTGGGAATCGGGAGGGGATCGCCGTCACGCAGGGCAGTAAACAGATGCAGACCGCAAACATCTTGCGCCATGTGCATAGCATCTGCTATATTATCCCCAAAAGTTGCGAGATTTCCTAAATCAGGGAAAAGGACTGATATTTTGCCCTCTTCCTCATAGAAAATAGCCGGGTATACATAATTCATAAATCATTGCTCCTTTCCATATAATCTATATTATTTACAAAGGGCAGGGGCTTATTACAGCCCCGCCTGTTTGCGTATGGATTTAACAATACTTTTGGGGATGTCACCAGGATGATTTGGAACGCTTACTTTCCCATGCTTTGTTGGGTGTTTGTATTGGTAATGTGAACCGCTTATGTCCGACACATACCATCTATCATCCTTTAACATCCGGTCGACTTCTCTGAATCTCATGTATGTTTCCTCCTTACAATCATATGTTAACACGTATTTTACGTATTATCAAGAGGAAACTCAAAATATACAAACAAAAGTTTGTAAAGAAAAAATACTTGACACCCATCCTATGTTGTAGTATGATAACCAAGGTGTCAGGAGAAAAGCCGGAAATAATTTTTCTGATTCTTGACAGGGAGCATGAGAATGGAAAAAATTGTGGAGCAGGGAATCCTGTATGACTTTTATGGCGAACTGCTGACGCAGCATCAGCAGAAAATATATGAGGATGCGGTTTACCATGATTTATCCTTGAGCGAGATTGCCGAGGAGCAGGGAATTAGCAGGCAAGGCGTGCATGACCTGATAAAGAGGTGCAATCATATTCTGGAAGGTTATGAGAATAAGCTCCATCTGGTGGAGCGCTTCAATGAAATCAGGGAAAGCATCCGCCGGATGAATGAACTGGCTGAGGACGAATCCATCGGTTCAGGTCAGTTAAGGGAAGAAATCAGGCAATTGTCCGATGGGATTTTAAAGGCATTGTAATAGAAATGAGGATAAGTATGGCATTTGAAAGTTTAACGGATAAACTGCAAAATGTATTTAAAAATCTAAGGAGCAAAGGCCGCCTGACAGAGGAAGATGTAAAAGCTGCTTTGAAGGAAGTAAAAATGGCATTGTTGGAGGCCGATGTTAACTTCAAGGTGGTCAAGCAGTTTGTGAAGTCCATAGAAACCAGGGCAGTGGGTGCGGACGTGATGAACGGACTAAACCCGGGCCAGATGGTGATTAAGATTGTAAATGAAGAGTTGGTTGCCCTGATGGGCTCGGAGACCACGGAGATACAGCTGCAGCCGGGGAAATCCCTGACGGTGATTATGATGTGCGGCCTGCAGGGGGCCGGTAAGACTACGACAACGGCTAAGATTGCGGGGAAGCTGAAGCTAAAGGGAAAGAAACCCTTGCTGGTGGCCTGCGATATTTACCGTCCGGCGGCTATTAAGCAGCTGCAGATAAACGGGGAAAAGCAGGAAGTGGATGTATTTTCCATGGGAGAAAACCATAAACCGGCAGATATCGCAAAGGCCGCTTTGGAGCATGCGAAGAAGAACGGGCATAATGTGGTTATCCTGGATACGGCCGGCCGCCTTCATATTGATGAAGAAATGATGGCCGAACTGCAGGAAATCAAAGAGGATGTGGAAGTCCACCAGACTCTTTTAGTAGTAGATGCTATGACAGGGCAGGATGCCGTGAATGTGGCGAAGGAATTTGATGAGAAGGTGGGCATCAGCGGAGTGGTGCTGTCCAAGATGGATGGCGATACAAGGGGCGGTGCGGCCCTTTCCGTAAAAGCGGTGACCGGAAAGCCTATTTTATATGTAGGTATGGGTGAAAAACTTTCGGATTTGGAACAGTTTTACCCCGACCGGATGGCCGGAAGGATTCTCGGTATGGGCGATGTGCTGTCTTTGATTGATAAAGTACAGGCCAGCATTGATATAGATGAAGAGAAAGAAAAAGAAATGGCTGCCCGGATGAAGAAGGGGAAGTTCGATTTCAATGACTATCTGGAAAGCATGAAGCAGATGAAGAAGATGGGTGGCCTTGCCAGTATTTTGGGGATGATGCCCGGTATGGGGAGGCAGATGGGAGACATTGAGTCAATGGTGGATGAAAAACAGCTGTCCAGGACAGAGGCCATTGTACTTAGTATGACGCCGGCGGAAAGAGAAAACCCGAAGCTGTTGAACCTTAGCAGGAAAAGCCGTATTGCCAGAGGGGCAGGGGTGGATATCGCGGTGGTGAACCGTTTTGTAAAGCAGTTTGAACAATCTCAGAAGATGATGAAACAGCTGCCCAGTATGATGGGGGGCAAAAGGGGAAGAGGGATGTTTGGCGGCATGAAATTCCCGTTTTAGAAAAATGGCATTAAAGGAATGGATATAGAGATATGGACTGCTGTAATCCGGTTTTCGAAGAACGGCATCCGAATTATTTCTATTTCTAAATAAATAAAAAATAATGAAAAGCAATATGCGGAGGTGAAAAACATGGCAGTAAAAATCAGGTTAAGAAGAATGGGTCAGAAGAAAGCTCCTTTCTATAGAATCATTGTAGCAGATTCCAGATCCCCGAGAGATGGAAGGTTCATCGAAGAAATCGGAACCTATGACCCGAAGACAGATCCCAGTACCTTTAAAGTAAATGAGGAACTGGCTAAAAAGTGGTTGGCAAACGGTGCACAGCCCACAGAAGTTGTTAGCAAGATTTTCAAACTGGCAGGTATTACGAAATAAGTGTGCCTGGCCCCCTTTGGAGGTGGACTATGAAAGAATTAGTTGAAGTAATTGCAAAAGCGCTTGTTGACAATCCGGATGAGGTTGTAGTAACAGAAAAAGAAGAAGGCAGAAATATCGTGGTAGAACTTCATGTTGCCCAGTCCGATATGGGTAAGGTCATCGGAAAACAGGGCAGGATTGCGAAAGCTATCCGCTCTGTGGTAAAAGCAGCATCATCCAAAGACAATAAGAAAGTGGATGTAGAAATCGTTTAGGAAGTTTGGCAAAATGTAATGAAGCTTAAGTAAGGATGGGAATTCCCATCCTTATTTTAAAGGAAAAAATGTGCCCCACAACATAGTAAGTTGCCAGGGGATTGGCTGTTTGGATATAAGGAGAAGTATGGAAGAAAAGTTAAGAGTAGGCGTTATTTCCTCTACCCACGGTATCAGGGGGGAAGCTAAGGTGTTTCCTACGACGGATAACCCTGGCCGCTTTAAGAAAATGAAAGAAGTAATCCTGGATACGGGCAAGGAAGAAGAGGTGCTGGAAATCGAAGGGGTGAAATTCTTTAAAAATATGGTTATCGTTAAGTTTAAAGGGATAGATGATATTAACGATATGGAAAAGTATAAAGGAAAAGAACTGTATGTTACAAGGGAAAATGCCCAAAGGCTTGGGAAGGACGAATATTTTATTGCGGATTTGCTTGGGATGGATGTGGTTGAGGATACCGGAAGAAAACTGGGGAAAATAAAGGATATCATAGAAACTGGGGCAAATGACGTATATGTAGTGGAGATGGAGAATAAAAAGGAACTTCTGATTCCGGCCATTAAGCAATGCATCCTGAAAGTGGATTTGGCGGCCGGTCTGATAGAAGTGCATTTACTGGAAGGGCTTTTGGAAGAATGAATTTTTATGTAATGACTTTATTTCCTGAGATGATTGAGAAGGGAGTACAAAGCAGTATCTTAGGGAGGGCGGGCCAGAATGGGCTGCTTTCCGTGGAAACTGTGAATATCAGGGATTATACCGAAGATAAACATAAAAAGGTGGACGATTACCCCTATGGCGGCGGAGCCGGTATGCTGATGCAGGCGCAGCCGGTTTATGACTGCTGCCGTGCAGTCCAGGAAAAAATCGATGCAAAGAGGGGGGGAGGAACTGGAGAAAAGGCAAAAGTAATCTACCTTACTCCCCAGGGAAAAACTTTTCATCAGGGAATGGCAAAGGAACTGGCGAAGGAAGAGGACATTATTTTCCTGTGCGGCCACTATGAGGGGATTGACGAACGCGTACTGGAAGAAATCGTTACGGACTATGTTTCCATTGGGGATTATATATTGACCGGCGGGGAACTTCCGGCCCTTGTTATGATTGATGCCATTGCCAGACTGGTGCCGGGGGTTTTGAGCAATGAAACTTCCGCGGATGTGGAAACCTTTTACAATGGCCTGCTGGAATATCCCCAGTATTCCAGGCCGGAGAAGTGGAAAGGAAAAAATGTGCCTTCTGTACTGCTTTCGGGCGACCATAAAAAAATAGAGCAGTGGAGGCTGGAACAGTCGGAAAAGCGCACGGAAGAATGCCGTCCTGATTTATATAAAAAATACTTATGCAGGAAAAATTTGGCAGAAAAACTGATGAAGGAAAATAAAGTGCTGTATGTGGACATGTGGGAATGCCTGCAGCTGGATAAAGGGGAAATACTCTATGATGGGGAGGAAGGGGCAGTTGTCTGGAACAGGGAGGATGAACTGCTTATGATGGCTGCCTTTCGAGAAGAAGGGGCAGAAAAAATCTTTCAGTATATGCCGGAATATGAGAAAGAACTGCAAGTCATCCTGCATCAGGAATTCCTGATGCCTTTGATGGAAGAAAAATATCGGTTAACAGAAATAAAGATATGCAAAAGAGCTGCCTACAACCGGAAAACCCCTCTTCCCGTGTCGAAAGAAATAGAAATACGTCAGCTGGATATTTCCTATACAAAGGAGATTTTAGCCCATTATCATCTAGGTTCGGAAGAATATATAAAGGAAAGGCTTTTAAATGGCTGTATGTTCGGTGCATTCGTGGAAGGGAAAATGGCAGGCTTTATAGGAACACATATCGAAGGAAGCATAGGGATGCTGGAAGTATATGAAGAATATCGAAGACGAGGCATTGCCGAAAGCCTGGAATCCTATATCATTAATACCCGCCTTTCTAAGGGCCTGCTGCCTTATGGGGATATTATAGTGGGGAATGAGCCGTCTTTTGGACTGCAGAGGAAGTTGGGGATGAAAATTACGAAGGAAAATTTTTATTGGGTAGTTGCATTTTCTCTTCATTTATGGTAAAGTATCCGTGTTGCAAAAAATGGATGGTCCTCTGTACGTATACTAAGTAGTAAGAACATCTGAATATGAAGGAGGCATACGGCGATGAATGATATCATCAGAGAAATTGAAGCAGAGCAGCTGAAAGAATCCGTACCGGAGTTCCGGGTAGGCGATACCGTTAAGGTATACGGTAAGATTAAGGAAGGTAACCGCGAAAGAATTCAGGTATTTGAAGGTATTGTTTTGAAAGTTCAAAACGGCGGTAACAGGACAACCTTTACCGTAAGGAAAACATCGAACGGAATTGGCGTAGAAAAGACCTGGCCGCTCCATTCCCCCAACGTGGAAAAAGTGGAAGTGGTGAGAAGAGGTAAGGTAAGAAGGGCGAAATTGTTCTACTTAAGAGACCGCGTAGGTAAAAAGGCGAAAGTAAAAGAAAGAAAAAGTTAAGCTGGCCTGCCAGTTTTGGGAAAGAGCAATTGCGATGTGTAATTGCTCTTTTTTCTATTTTATAGTATACTACTTGGGTGAGGGATATTTTGTCGGCATGGGAGGGCGCATTTAGGGGTGAGCGGGGCAGCAGGCAGTTCGCTGTTTTGCAAAATGGTTCCATGCTTTTGTACGGAATTTCTCAGGGCAGCAGCGCGAAGCGCGATGCTGTTCGCGGAGTGAATGGTAATGGCGGATGGGATAAGCAGGATAAAATATGAGAAGAAGGAACAAAGGACTGAGCTTTTATGAGAAAAAAAAGAGGATAAACACACATATCCTAAGGGAAATCTTCGGTATGATGTTCGGTACTTTTGCGGCGGTATTTCTGGCGGTGGTGCTGGTATATAGTGCAGGGGTGAAGACTAACATTATCGGTGTTTCCATGGAACCGTCTTTGTACAACGGCCAGAAAATATTGATTAACCGTTTTATTTATAAACTAATGGCGCCGAAGAAGGATGACGTGATTGTTTTTCTGCCGGGAGGGAATCAAAATGCCTATTACTATGTAAAGCGGGTAGTGGCCGTGCCTGGGCAGAAAGTGCAGATTATAGATGGTATGCTTTACGTGGACGGCATTCCGGAGGAAAACGAAATTTATGATAAGATGGAGGATGCCGGAATTGCGGAAAACGAAATAGTACTGGGCGCCGATGAATATTTTGTATTAGGGGATAACCGCAATAGCAGTGAAGACAGCCGTTCGGGAAATATAGGGCCGGTGGGGAGAGAGACGATATATGGGAAGGCATGGTTTCACCTAAGCGGCGGAGGTGATGGTATGGGTTTTGTGGAATAAAGTGTGACAAGGGTTTGTGTCTGCGTGGCATCCACAAACTTGCTATGCGCAAAGCCCGGAAATGCCGGGTCGCAAAAAACGTGCAGAAATGGAGTGAAAGATGAATTATCAATGGTATCCTGGTCATATGACAAAAGCCAAAAGGATGATGCAGGAAAATATAAAATTAATTGATTTGATGATAGAGCTGGTGGACGCAAGAATCCCTTTGAGCAGCCGGAATCCGGATATCGACGGGCTGGCCGGGAATAAGGCGCGGATCATTCTTTTGAACAAAGCGGATTTGGCAGATCCGGTATATAATAAAAAATGGAGCGAATATTTTAGCCACAAGGGTTATCATGTGGTGGAGATAAATTCCCGCAGCGGTGCTGGTATGAAAGCTATCCAGGAGACCGTGCAGGAGGCATGCAAGGAAAAAATTGAGAGGGATAGGAAACGGGGGATTATTAACCGGCCGGTACGCGCTATGGTGGCGGGGATTCCTAACGTGGGGAAATCCACATTTATTAATACATTTGCCGGAAAGGCATGTACGAAGACGGGGAACAAGCCGGGTGTTACCAAAGGGAAGCAGTGGATACGCTTGAACAAAGGGCTGGAACTTCTGGACACCCCCGGCATTTTGTGGCCAAAGTTTGAAGATCAGGCAGTGGGGATGCGTCTGGCTTTTATCGGTTCGATGAATGACGATATATTGAATATTGAAGAATTAGCTATGAAGTTGATCGGCTTTCTGGAAGAAAATTATCCGGAAGCGCTGGAAAAGCGTTTTGGGGAGGAAATAGGGAATCCCGGCGAAGGCGGGGAGAAAAAGCTGGAAATTTTGAAAAACATTTGCCAAATCAGGCATTGCTATTCGAAAGGGGAGACTCCCGATGTTGCCAGGGCAGCAGCTATGGTGATGGATGATTTCAGAAGCGGAAAGCTGGGGAGGATTACGTTGGAGTTCCCCCCGGAAATGCCGGGTCACAAAAGCAGCGCAGAAATGGGGTAAAAAATGAAAAAAGTTTTGAAGGAAATATTGAGCACAAGCCTTTACCTGCTGATTGTACTTTGTTTAACTTATCTGGTAATTCATTTTGTAGGGCAGAGGACACAGGTGATAGGCGGTTCTATGGAAACGACTTTGAGCGAAAATGATAACTTGATTGTGGATAAACTGACGTACCGTTTCAATGAGCCGAAGCGCTTCGATATTGTGGTATTCCCATACCGCTATGAAAAGGATACCTACTACATCAAACGGATTATCGGCCTGCCTGGGGAAACGGTATTTATTGACGAAGAGGGGAATATTTTTATTGATGAAGAACTGCTGCAGGAGGATTACGGCAAGGAGACGATACTGGATGCCGGGCGCGCCTATGAGCCGATTACCCTGGGGGAAGATGAATATTTCGTGATGGGGGATAACAGGAATAACAGCCAGGACAGCAGGGACCCGGCGGTAGGGAATATTTCAGGAGAAGATATTATAGGCAGGGCATGGGTACGGATTTGGCCGTTAAATAAATTCGGCATATTAAAACATCAGTAAATGAGGGCAGTTATGGAACAGAAGATAAGTGAAATAAAGGAAATTTTTCAGGCAGCGGTCACGGAAAAGCTGCCTGAACTTATAGAATCCTATTCCTCGGACAAGAGGAGCGGGGTACAGTCATTAATCAAAAGCGCAGAGAAGAAAATAGCACTGTTGGAAAAGGAAAAAGAGAGAACTGGACAGATGATGAAATATGAACATGAATACGGGGAATATGTTCATATTTGTGGGATAGATGAAGTAGGAAGAGGGCCTTTGGCCGGGCCGGTAGTAGCCGGGGCCGTCATTCTTCCAAAGAATTGTGACATTTTATACCTTAATGATTCGAAACAATTATCCGAAAAAAAAAGAGAAGAACTGTATGATATCATTATGGAAAAAGCGGTGGCAACAGGCTTGGGATACGTTTCGCCGGAAAGAATAGATGAAATCAACATTCTTCAGGCAACATATGAAGCCATGCGCCAGGCCATTGGAAAATTGGCCGTGATGCCGGATTTGCTTCTCAACGATGCGGTAACAATACCCAAAATATCTATCCGGCAGATTCCTATTATTAAAGGGGATGCAAAAAGCGCCTCCATCGCGGCCGCAAGCATTATTGCGAAAGTGACAAGGGATCGCCTGATGGTAAAATATGACGAGGTGTATCCCGCATATGGATTTGCCGGCAACAAAGGGTATGGGGCGAAGGCACATTTGGACGCGCTGAAACAATATGGCCCTACGCCCATTCACAGGAAATCGTTTATTAGGAACATTGTCCAAATATAGTTCCCAATAGTATTCCGAATAGTAGCTAAGGAGATGGAACATTGAGTCTGATAGGTTTGTTTCAATATGGAAATAAGAGTTTAAAGAGCCATAATACAAGCACCGGGAGGGCGCCCAGCGTTCCCTCAAGCAGTCAGCCGCCCCAGGCAGTGAGGAATTTATCCGCAGGACAGACCATACAAGGGGAAGTGGTGGCAAGAAATGGGAATGAAGTGCAAATCCGGATGGACAAAGATGTGGTGATTACGGCACGGATGGACGCGGATATGAACGTTTCCGTAGGGCAGAGCCTGACTTTCGAAGTGAAAGGGAATTCGGGGGCACAGATTGCCCTCCGCCCGCTTTATGAGAATCTGACACAGGATGCCAATGTTCTAAAGGCTTTGGAGGCGGCAAAACTTCCGGTTACAAATGAATTGGTACGGATGGTATCTTCCATGATGGAGAGGGGTATGCCCATTGATAGGAATTCCCTGACGGAGATGGGGAAGCTGGTGATGACCAACGCGGGTACTGCCCCGGAAACGATCGTCTCCATGAAGAATTTCCAGATTCCAATTACGCCGGAGAACATCGGGCAGTTCGAAAATTATCAAAGCTACCGGCATCAGATTTTAAGTACAGTGACAGACATTTTAATGGAAATCCCGAATACCTTCCAGGCCATGATGAGCACAGGGGAAGGGAGCGGGGCAATAGACTTTTATATGAATATTTTGCAGCTGTTTTCCGGTTCGAAAGTTTCGGAAGGGGAAAATGGCAGCGGCTTGGCAGGGAATGTATTTGCGGATATTGCAGGGGATTCGGCCCAAGGAAACGCTGCGCCTTTGTTAAACGGGGAGGGCGGCAAAGGGGCGGAACAATTACAGACAGTTTATACCAAGGCGGAAGCGGAAATGGCAAAGGAACAGCTTAACCTGACAGGGCAGGAAGGGCTGGAAACGGAGGACGGGGCGGACGTACAGAAGCCGCAGGCCAATCCGGCATTATTGAGGGAGGTTTTAGATGAAAGCGGACGGGGGCAGTTAGCTTTGTCTTTGTCCAGGCTCGGCTTTTCAAAGGGAGAAATGGGAGAATTGTTTGGGCAGATACAGAATGGCAAAATCCCGGTAGAACAGTTGTTAAAAGAAATACAGTCAATGATTGCCGGAAAAGGAAATGGGTCAGCCCAGGCGGATATATTAAAACTGTTTGGCAGCAAAGAGTTTAACCAGCTGCTTGGCAAACAAATAGAGCAGCAATGGATGATACGCCCGGAGGAAGTGGCGGATAAAAAAAATGTGGAAGAACTATACAATAGGCTCAGGCAGCAGACAGCCCGGCTGACAGAAGCCCTGGGGCAGGCGGCAAAGGATACACCCTTGTCAAAAAGCCTGACAACCATGCAGAATAACATAGACTTTATGAATCAGGTGAACCAAATGTTCAACTATATCCAGCTTCCCCTAAAAATGAGCGGGGGAAATGCCCATGGCGACCTGTATGTATACACAAACAGGAAAAGCGCGGTGCGGGAAGATGGAAGCGTGAGCGCATTGCTGCATTTGGATATGGAATATTTAGGGCCTCTGGATGTCTATGTGGTGATGAAAGAAAAAAATGTAAACACACAGTTTTATCTTCAGGATGAAAGTATGATTGACTTCATTGCGGAGAATATTCATATTTTGAATGAGAGGCTTGAAAAACGGGGATATTCCTTACATGCGGAAATGAAGGTAATGGAAGAGGAGCAGGATGGGGCAGACGTAATAAAGAATATAACGGCCAGGGAGCAAAAAAGTACAGCGATTGCCCGGTATGCGTTCGATGTCAGGGCTTAGCGTGAAAGAAATGAAGTTTCACTAAGGCTGCCAAATACGCAGCCCAAGTGAAACTAAGTCATTTCTCGAAAAATGCCCGAAAAGCGGCATTTTTCATCCGGATTTGAGTCACAGCAAAGCTGTGACATGGAGGTAGTGTGAAAGAAATGAAGTTTCACTAAGGCTGCCAAATACGCAGCCCAAGTGAAACTAGGTCATTTCTCGAAAAATGCCCGAAAAGCGGCATTTTTCATCCGGATTTGAGTCACAGAAAAGCTGTGACATGGAGGTTAGCGTGAGAAGAAATTGCGGTATGGAGGGATTATGGAGAGAGACAGGAAGAGGGGAAAAGAGGAAAAACCGGAAAAGGCGAAGCAGGCGATAGCGCTTTCCTATGATCCGGATGAAGAAGCGCCCAGGGTGATTGCCAGCGGAAAAGGGGCTTTGGCGGAGCGGATTATTGAGAAGGCGAAGGAAGCGGAAGTTCCGGTCCATCAGGACGGAAAATTGGCGGATACCCTTTCCAGGCTGGAAATTGGAGATATGATACCGCCGGAATTATATGAAGTGGTGGCGGAGATATTAGTTTTTGTGGATGCTATGGATAAAATTAAGGCGAAGATGGATAAGAGGAAATAGCGCTGACGCATTAGTTTTGCATTAAGTGGATTTTTTTGCAGGGTGGCTGCTAGTACTCCGTACTGAAAACCCTTATGCAAATATTGCGGGCTATTTTCCTGATTGCACAGTAACTTCAAGTATGGAGTACTAGTAAGTATGGGAAAAGGGGATACATTGAATAAAAGGGCGGTAGGGAAACGCTATGAAGAGATAGCCTGCCGGTATATGCAGAAGAATGGCTTCCAGGTGGCGGAACTGAATTTCCGGTGCAGGCAGGGGGAAATTGATATCATAGGGTATGATGGGGAATATCTGGTGTTTGCAGAGGTAAAATACAGGATGACAGGATATTCCGGCAACGCTGTAGAAGCGGTAACAGTGGCAAAACAGAGGAAAATATGCCGGGTGGCAGATTATTACCGTTACAAACACGGGATTGGAGATTTCAGCCCAATACGTTATGATGTGGTGACGGTGGATGGAATAGGTGCTAATGAGAGAATTGATTGGTATAAGAATGCATTTTATCATATAGGCAGATGAGATTGGGAACCGTTATTTGTACCGGAAATTTGTACAAATAACGCTGGCGGCTGCAGCAATTGGAAAGGGTATAGGTATTGACGGAAAATGGAAATTAACGGACAGGCTAAGTATAGGGAAGAACGGCTTTATCCTTATATAAAAAGAAAAGGGGAAGGGGAGGTTCTGAAAAGGAATGTATGTGACGGTATAGAATATCTAACATTTCCATGCCTGGAAGAAACCGGGATAGTAAACCATCTCTTTTCTACCAGGCTGGGTGGTGTGAGCGAGGGGATATTCTCTTCCATGAATTTGAGCTATACAAGGGGGGACAGGAAAGAAGCGGTAGATGAGAATTTTCGGAGGATAGCCGGAGTTATGGGAGGGACGGTTTCGGATTTCGTATTATCGGACCAGACACATACCACGAATATACGTAAAGTCACCGCCAAGGATAAGGGGAAAGGTGTGATAAGGGAACGGGAATATAAAGATATAGACGGGCTGATTACGGATGAGGAAGGGATTATACTGGCAACTTTTTATGCGGACTGTGTACCGCTTTTTTTGGTGGATAAAAAGCAGCGGGCGATTGGACTATCTCATTCGGGATGGAAAGGAACCGTAGGAAAAATGGGGGAATGCACGCTTTTTGCCATGAAAGAGGCATATGGAACGAAACCGGAAGATGTAACGATAGGGATAGGGCCGTCTATTTGTAAGGATTGCTATGAGGTAGGGGCAGAGGTGGCGGATATTTTTGCGGAGGCATTTCCGGGGAAATGGCTGCCGGAGATTCTTTTTCCAAGGGGAGACGGGAAATATTTTCTGGACTTGTGGAAGGCGAATTATTATGTTTTTATAATGGCAGGGGTTCCCGAAAATCAAATCAGCGTGACGGATATCTGCACCTGCTGTAATCCGGATTACCTTTTTTCTCATAGGGCCAGCAAAGGAAAAAGGGGGAATTTGGGGGCGTTTCTTTGCCTGAAATCAGATGCTAAGGGATGCTAAGGGCTTGTGAAAAGCAAAAGCGCGGAAAGCAACCTTAAGGAAAAATTAAAGAAATTCAACTATATGCCTTAAAAAAAGGGCGATATAGTTGAAAATAAGAAAGGAATGACATTATGGCTTCGATACTCGTATGTGATGATGATAAGGAAATTGTGGATGCGATTGAGATATATCTGATGCAGGAAGGATATCAGGTTTACAAAGCTTATGACGGCGAGCAGGCACTTAAGGTTTTGAAAGAAAAGGAGATTCATCTTCTGATTATCGATGTGATGATGCCTAAGCTGGATGGGATTCATGCCACGTTGAAAATAAGGGAATACAGCAGCATACCGATTATTATTTTATCGGCGAAATCGGAAGATACGGACAAAATTCTTGGGTTGAATATCGGGGCGGACGATTATGTGACAAAGCCGTTTAACCCTTTGGAACTGGTGGCCAGGGTAAAATCTAATTTGCGCAGATATACCACGCTGGGAAATCTAAATGTGGAAAACAATGCATTATGCCGTGCAGGAGGGCTTTGCATTAATGACGACACGAAGGAGGTGACCGTAGACGGGAAAATGGTAAAATTGACGCCCATTGAGTATAATATTTTACTTTTATTAGTAAAAAACCAGGGGAGAGTTTTTTCCATTAATCAGATTTATGAAAGCATATGGAATGAGGAAGCGATTGGAGCGGATAATACGGTGGCCGTACATATTCGTCATATCAGGGAGAAAATAGAAATTGATCCAAAAGAGCCCCGTTATCTTAAAGTGGTATGGGGAGTGGGATACAAAATCGAAAAGCAATAGTCGTTGGTTTGAAAGGAGTGCCGTGGGGGGCAGAATTTGGCTCCATAGGTGCAACGTATAAGATTTGGGAGAAAGGCATGGTTATAAAATGAGAAAGAAGTCATTAAAAAGGAATGCCAGAAAATTTTTGCTGCTTCTGCAGCATGTGCTGATTGTGACAGCCGCAGTGTGCATACTGGCTGTTTTGACCGGGTCCGGCATTATGCTCACAGGGGTGGAGGAAAATTACAGTTACAGCATGGATGCGGGGGAGAATGAGGGGCTGTATGAAGATTCTCTTTTATTCAACCATATATTCGGCAGGGGAGTTGCGGATGTGGCCAAGATGGTAGCAATACGTTCCCAGATGGAAACCGACGGGCATTTTGACGGCAATAAAGCCATTGATGTGGCAAGCTTTTATTTCCGTTACGGCAATCTGCCGGACAGGTATGTAACGGCCAAATATCAATTGGAAGACTTGATTAAGTGGTCCCAGTACGGGTTTGAATATGAGGAAAAGTCGTTTTCCGGGGAGCAGGCGGATGAATTCCTGAACAGGTTCAGTATCTATACAAGGCTGAATTATGGGGCGGGCAATCTGCAAGGGGGCTCCATAACCCCTTTTAATACCGAAATGGAGGAGGTTACGGAAGAGTACAGTGTTTCAGCGAACGAGATGGTAAACGGCGAGTTCCATAGGGATGATACAACGGCTATGGTTCTGTTTAACCGTTACCAGACAATGGATGGGAAAAATATTGAAGAATATACGGGAACCTGGAATGACTACAGGGAACTATGCCGTTATATAGAGAAGACGTCCAATGAATTGTCTGCAAATTATGAAAGCTATTTGAAATACAAGGAATTCTATCATCCGGAGAATTCCAATGTCAGGTATTATGTAATAAAAAAAATCGGCGACCGGGAAGAGGTTTATACCAATTTGGCATCCCGTACACTATCGGATGGGGAAATTGCGGAGCAATTCAAAGGCTATGGAAAGTATGTATACTATAATCCGGAAAAAATGGTATTTGACACCAATACTTTGCTGGAGGAGGATACAGTACGCCATGTATTCCGTTCTTTCGAATATGCATATCCGGAAGCCACAAAGGTTTGGATAGGTGTGGATACTTCCTATCCGGCAGCGGATGCTTATGTGCAGGGGAAGGAGGGGTATGCAGGGTATATGCCTTCCTGGCAGATGCTGGGATTTGCCGCAGCCTGCCTGGGGATTTATCTGTTGATATTCCTTTACCTGACGGTGATGGAAGGGCGTGCCGTAGATGACGAAGGGAATGTGGAAATACGCTTAAAGGGGATTGACCATGTTCCGACGGAGTGCATGGTATTGGCAGCTGTCTTGCTGGTGGGCGGAATTATTGTGGCACTGACCTACACCTTTGATTCCATGTCTCATGAGTATTATTATCAGTGGTGGTTTAAGGCGGTGGCAGGCGTTGTAGTGCTTATCTGTGAACTGCTGTTTACAACCTTTTATTTCAGCCTTGTGCGCAGGCTGAAAGCGGATAATTTATGGAAGGAAAGCCTGACTTATAAGTTAATGGTCAATGGCAAAGATATCGTTTGGAAAATATACGATAACGGAAATGTGATTGTAAAGACCTGGATTCCTTACCTCATTTTTCTCATAGTGAACCTGGGATTAGTGCTCCTTGGAAAGAAAGGGATTGCCGCAGCCTTCTGTCTGGATATGGCGCTGGGCGTGCTGATTTACCGGAATACGAGGGATAGGCAGCGCATTGTGGAAGGGATTGAGAAAATACGTGAGGGTGATTTTAAACGTAAGGTGGATGAGGAACACCTTCATGGGGATAATCTGGTATTGGCCAAGGCGGTCAATAGCATTGGGGAAGGCATCCGGGTAGCGGTAGAAACCAGCATGAAGGATGAGCGGCTGAAAGCGGATTTGATAACCAATGTATCCCATGATATTAAGACGCCTCTGACATCGATTATTAACTATGTGAACCTGATTAAGAGGGAAGATATTGATAACGGGAAGGTAAAGGGCTATATAGAGGTACTGGATGCCAAATCCCAAAGGCTGAAGCAGCTGACCGATGACCTGGTGGAAGCTTCCAAGATTTCTTCCGGAAATATCGCCCTCCAATGGGAAATGATTAATCTGGTGGAACTGGTAAACCAGACGATTGGGGAATTTTCAGAGAAGTTTGAGCAAAAGAATCTGACTCCGGTAATTCATTTTTCAGGAAACCATATGTATATCGAGGCTGACAGCCGGAGAATCTGGAGAGTGGTGGAGAACCTGTTCAACAATATTGTGAAGTATGCCATGGAAGGAACCAGAGTCTATATCGATATGATGGAGTCGGAAAAAGAGGATGGGAAATATGTGGAGCTTTCCTTGAAAAATATTTCTTCCCAGCCCTTAAATATTAATGCGGATGAACTGACGGAACGCTTTATCAGAGGGGATGTGGCACGGAGTACCGAGGGGAGCGGCCTGGGGCTGTCCATAGCGAAGAATCTGACGGAAGCGCAGAATGGGAAATTCCGGATTATTCTGGATGGGGATTTGTTTAAGGTAGTTCTTACATTTGTGCTGATGGAGGGCTGAGAGAATAGTTTGGGAGGCAGAAGTCTTGACTGCAAAATTATTTGCAGAAAAGAGTTCTGCCTCCCGAATTGTTTGATATGGAATAGATAATCGAATGGTAAATGGTCCGCTCTTAGGGGAGAATGGGTTAAAGGGTGTATTCTTCCCGGTTGTTGTATTTGGCCAAAAGTTCCTGGATTTTGTCGGTAGGGGTGGATACATTGGCCATAGAGGAATCGTGGTTCATGAAGTCGATAATGGAAGCAAGGAATTTGCTCATGTCGGCTTCTACATAATAAGGGCGTTCCAAAAGTTCCGGGGGTTGGTAGGTCAGGTTTGTGGTGACTATTTTATCGAAATAACATTTTTCATAGGCTTCATCAAAGGCTTTGAGGCCATCGGTAAACAGGCCGAAAGTGCAGCAGATGAATACTCGTTTGGCGTTCATGGATTTCAGCTGTTTGGCGGTGTCAATCATGCTGCCGCCGGAAGAAATCATATCATCAATGATAATCACATCTTTTCCGTCAATATTGTCCCCTAAGAATTCATGGGCAACGATGGGGTTTTTGCCGTTGATGATGGTGGAATAATCCCTGCGTTTATAGAACATGCCGGTATCTACGCCAAGGACATTGGCAAAATAAACCGCACGGTCTAAGGCGCCTTCATCCGGGCTGATGACAACGGTATGGTATTTGTCGATAATCAGGTTTTTCTCCGTATGTAACAACGCCCGGATAAACTGGTAAGGGGGCGTGAAATTGTCAAAGCCTGCCAATGGGGCGGCATTCTGCACCCGGGGGTCATGGGCATCGAAGGTAATAAGGTTGGATACCCCCATATTCCGGAGTTCTTCGATGGCGTAAGCGCAGTCTAAGGATTCCCTTCCGTTTCTTTTGTGCTGCCTTCCTTCGTACAGGAAAGGCATGATGACATTGATTCTATGGGCTTTGCCGTAAGAAGCGGCAATCAGCCTCTTTAAGTCCTGATAATGGTCATCGGGGGATTTATGATTGATATATCCGTTCATTCGATAGGTAATGCTGTGGTTGCAGACATCCACGAGAAAAAAAATATCTTTGCCGCGGATGGATTCCATAAAGAAGCCCTTGCCTTCGCCGGTGCCAAAGCGGGGGCACGATGCTTTGGCAAGATAATTGTCTTCCACATAACCCTGGAAAGCAGGGTCATTTTTGGCAAGATTATTGACCGTTTTGCGAAATTCGATGAGATATCGGTTAACGCTGTCTGCCATCCTGACGGCAGATTCTGTGGCGACGATTTTTAAGGGAGCAACCGGAATGGCAGCTTCCAGTTCATGTAAATTAGGCATAGCAACCTCCAATGGTATAAAATAAAAATTTCCTTGCATCGTAACAGTTCAGCCTTTCGGCTTCCCTGTTACGGAATCCGCCCATTCCAAATCGCCTTCGGCGAGGGGTAGATTCTTTCTTGGCTAAATTGATGTGCTTGTGGGCTGAACTGTTACCTTGCATCTTTATTTATATCATTCCGGTAGTGACACGTCAAGAAATTTCTAGTAAAATAAAGATGCCGGCATAACGTTGGAATAATAGGATGAACTGTTATGAGCCTATCGGCGCAAAAAGATTGCAGAAATGGAGAAAGGGATGAAAAGCAAGGAGCATATTATAAAAAGTGTAGAAGCGGGAAGCATTGCCCAGGAGATGGAAATAGAGGCGGGTGACCGTTTGCTTAAAATAAATGGGGAGGAAATAGGGGATATTTTTGACTATCAGTATCTTGTGCAGGATGAATATATAGAGGTGCTGGTAGGAAAGCCCGATGGGGAGGAGTGGCTGTTGGAGATTGATAAGGAGTTTGGCGAGGATTTGGGGATTGTATTTGAAAACGGCCTGATGGATGAGTACCGTTCCTGCTGCAATAAATGCATTTTCTGCTTTATCGACCAGATGCCCAAAGGGATGCGGGATACCCTTTACTTTAAGGACGATGATTCCCGGCTTTCCTTTCTGCAGGGGAACTATGTGACTCTTACAAATATGTCAGATCACGATTTGGAGCGGATTATCAAGTATCACTTATCTCCGATTAATATATCTTTTCAGACAACGAATCCAAAGCTGCGGTGTAAAATGCTGAACAACCGGTTTGCGGGGGAAGCGCTGAAAAAAGCGGACAGGCTTTTCGAAGCAGGGATTGTTATGAATGGGCAGATTGTGCTTTGCAAGGGGGTAAATGACGGGGAGGAACTGGAGCGGACGATTAGTGATTTGACGAAATATCTGCCTTTGCTGGAAAGCGTATCCGTAGTGCCGGTGGGGCTGTCAAAATACCGGGAGGGGCTGTATCCTTTAGAGCCGTTTACTAGGGAAGATGGGATAAAAGTGTTGGAAACGGTGCATAAGTGGCAGGAAAAACTTTATCCGGCATATGGGCTGCATTTCATCCATGCCAGCGATGAGTGGTATATTCTGGCAGAATATGAACTGCCGGAAAAGGAAAGGTATGACGGCTATCTCCAGCTGGAAAACGGAGTGGGCATGCTTCGGCTGCTGATGGATGAATTCCAGGAAGCTTTGGATGAGGAAAAGTTAAAAAGGAAGCAAATCGGGAAGGGAAATCCCTGCCCGGGAGGAAAAAGGGCGATGTCGCTGGTCACAGGCATGCTGGCCTTTCCCTATATTTTGGATATGGCCAGGAAAATGGAAAATGCATTTCCTGATATTAAAATAAATGTATATGGGATTGTGAATGATTTTTTTGGAGAGCGGATTACCGTATCCGGGCTTTTGACAGGGCAGGATATTGAAAGGCAGCTGAAAGGAAAGGAACTGGGGGAGAGGATACTCTTGCCGGAAAATGTGCTTCGGAGCGGCGAAAGGGTTTTTTTGGATGATATTACGGTGGAAGAACTGGAAAAAGCTTTACAAGTGAAGGTAGATATTGTAAAATCAAGCGGACGCGATTTTGTAAACGCAATATTAGCATAGAGAATATGTGCAGAAATGGGTGTACCAAGTTTGTGTCTGTGCGGCATCCACAAACTTGACATGCGCAAAGCCCCGGAAATGCCGGGTCACAAAGGCCGCGCGGAAATGGAGATAAAAATGAAAAAGAAGAAGAGGCCTATTGTGGCAGTGGTAGGAAGGCCAAATGTAGGGAAATCAACACTGTTCAATGCATTGGCAGGTGAGAGGATATCAATTGTAAAGGATACTCCGGGGATTACCCGGGATAGGATTTATGCGGATACATCATGGCTGGATATGCCGTTTACATTAATAGATACGGGTGGAATCGAGCCGGACAGCAAAGACATCATTTTATCCCAGATGAGGGAACAGGCGCAGATTGCCATTGATACGGCAGATGTGATTTTATTTATGACTGATGTGAAGCAGGGGCTGGTGGATGCGGATGCCAAGGTGGCGGATATGCTAAGGCGCTCCAGGAAGCCGGTAGTCCTGGTGGTCAATAAAGTGGACAGCCACCAAAAGTATATGGCAGATGTCTATGAATTTTATAATCTGGGAATCGGGGAGCCGCATCCCATTTCTGCGGTAAATAAACAGGGCTTGGGGGATATGCTGGATGAGGTTGTTTCTCATTTTGATAAAACAGAGCTGGAAGAAGAGGAAGATGACCGGACGAAAATAGCGATTGTGGGCAAACCCAATGTGGGGAAATCTTCTATCATTAACCGGCTGGCCGGGGAGATGCGGGTAATTGTATCGGATATTGCAGGCACCACCAGGGATGCTATTGACACGGAAATAAGGCATAATGGGAAAGAATATATATTTATTGATACGGCGGGCCTGCGGCGTAAAAATAAGATTAAGGAAGAACTGGAAAAGTATATGATCGTCCGTGCTGTCAGCGCGATAGAAAGGGCTGACATTGCCATGCTGGTCATTGATGCGGTGGAAGGTGTGACGGAACAGGATGCCAAAATCGCGGGAATTGCCCATGAACGCGGCAAAGCTGTGATTATAGCAGTTAATAAGTGGGATGCGATTGAAAAAGATAATAAGACGGTCAAGGAGTTTACTTCCAGGGTGAGGGAGGTCCTGTCTTTTATGCCCTATGCGGAAATTACTTTTATATCCGCCGTAACGGGGCAGCGCCTTATGAAACTGTATGATATTATTGATGTTGTGAATGAAAATCACTCCATGCGTGTGGCTACCGGGGTATTGAATGAAATTATGGCAGAAGCGGTTGCATTGCAGCAGCCCCCTTCCGATAAAGGGAAAAGGCTGCGCCTGTATTATATTACGCAGGTGTCGGTAAAACCGCCCACATTTGTAATTTTTGTCAATGACAAGGATTTGATGCACTTTTCCTATACCCGATACATTGAAAACCAAATACGGGAGGCTTTTGGGTTTAGGGGAACACCGTTAAAGTTTATCATTAGGGAAAGGAAGGAAAATCGGTAAAATGGAACGTATATTATGTTTGGCAATCGGATATGTGTTTGGTTTGTTTCAGACGGCTTATATTTATGGCAAAATGCATGGCATTGATATCAGACAGCACGGAAGCGGCAATGCCGGAACTACCAATACGTTAAGGGTACTTGGAACAAAGGCCGGGCTGATTGTTTTTGCCGGGGACGTGTTAAAATGCGTCTGTGCTATCGTGGCTTGTTCGCTTTTGTTTGGGAAAAACCATCCGGATATGATATATTTATTGAAATTGTATGCGGCGGCGGGAGCAATTTTAGGCCATAATTTTCCTTTTTACCTTGGCTTTAAAGGGGGGAAAGGAATTGCTGCCACTGCGGGCCTGATTCTGGCATTCCACCCCACATTTTTGCCGGTTGGCGTACTTGTTTTTTTCGGTATTTTTTTTACAACCCATTATGTCTCACTGGGCTCATTGCTGGTATATGCGGCTTTCATGATCCAAATCACTATTTCCGGCCAGATGGGCCTATTCCAGGGAATGAGCCGGCAGCATCTGTTTGAAATGTATGGGGTAGCTGCTTTTCTGACGATAATGGCGTATTATAAACATAGGGAAAATATAAAACGTCTCCTAAAGGGGGAAGAGAGAAAAACATACCTTACGAAGAAAAATAAGGAGTAACAGCAAGTGTGTGTACAATACCACAGAAAATGAGTGGACGCGGGAGCGGCCAGGAATTTTCTGCAAATGAAAGGAAAAAGGTATTGGAAAGGCGCTTGCGGAACTGGAATAGGAGGACAGGTTATGGCAAATATAGGTATTATTGGGGCAGGCAGCTGGGGGATCGCGTTAGCGGTGCTTCTCCACAAAAACGGCCATAAGATTACGGTATGGTCTATATTGCAGGATGAAATTGCTATGCTGGAGAAGGAACATGAGCATAAAGATAAGCTGCCAGGCGTAAAGCTGCCGAAGGATATGGTATTTACAACGGATTTAGAAGGGGCGGTGAAAGGCAAGGATGTACTTGTCATGGCTGTGCCTTCCCCGTTTACAAGGAGCACCGCCCATAGCATGGGGGAATATGTGGACGAGGGCCAGATTATTGTCAATGTGGCCAAAGGAATTGAAGAGAAGAGCCTGTCAACATTATCCCAGATTATTGAAGAAGAAATTCCCAAGGCTAAGGTGGCCGTACTGTCAGGGCCATCCCATGCAGAGGAAGTGGGCCGGGGCATTCCTACAACGATTGTGGTAGGGGCGAAAGAGAAAGAAACGGCGGAATATCTGCAGAATATATTTATGAATGAGGTTTTTAGGGTATATATCAGCCCGGACGTGCTGGGGATAGAACTGGGTGCAGCACTGAAAAATGTGGTAGCGCTGGCAGCAGGTATTGCGGATGGGCTTGGCTATGGGGATAATACGAAGGCAGCGTTGATTACCAGGGGAATCACGGAGATTGCCCGCCTCGGCACAGCCATGGGCGGCCGGTTTGAAACTTTCTGCGGGCTGACAGGAATCGGTGACTTAATCGTTACCTGTGCTTCCATGCATTCCAGAAACCGCAGGGCAGGAATACTGATTGGCAAGGGGTATACCATGGAAGAAGCCATGAAGGAAGTTAAAATGGTGGTAGAAGGGGTATATTCGGCGAAAGCGGCTATGGCATTGGCACAGAAATATCAGGTAGAGATTCCGATTATCGAACAGGTGAATGCAGTATTGTTTGAAGGGAAAGAAGCAGGGGCTGCGGTGAAGGAACTGATGATACGGGATAAGAAATTGGAGAATTCGGATATTCCTTGGGGGTAGGGAATCAGCAAGTTTTGGGGTTGTGGGAATCATCCGGCACAGTCTTCTGTGCAAAGCCAAGTGTGCCGGACATTCCGTCAAGCCCTATAAAGCAGAAAACTACTCGACCAGTGGGCCTCCTGTTTTCTTTGGCCTTGTCTCCATGACACAAAATGTCTTTGCACAGAAGACTGTACCGGATGATTCGGCCAAGGGTATCGGCAGTTGCGGTCTTGCAGCGGATTAGAGGAGGCCATGGGAAGGAATATGGCGAAAGCGTAGGGGAAGAAGGTGTAATGGGGATGTGTATTGTATATGGTGAAATAGTATAGGTGTATGGAGAAATATATATAGTAAAATTATGTAGTGAAATGTAGTACATGGATGATTGGCTGAAATAAGTGGTTAGGAAAAGGGCGTAGGATGAATTTGGAATGCGCGGAAATGAGGTTAGGATGAGTGAAATAAAACAAGGATTTTCGGGAACTTCGGAATATGTGGCTTCAGAGCAGCTGATGGCCAGTGTGAATGTGGCGATTGCCTTGCAGAAGCCGCTTCTGATTAAAGGGGAACCGGGAACGGGGAAAACGATGCTGGCTGAGGCAGTGGCCAAGTCTCTGGGCAAGAGGCTGATTGTGTGGAATATTAAATCCACCACGAAGGCACAGGAAGGGCTGTACGTTTATGATACAATTCAGAGGCTGTACGATGGGCAGTTCGGGGAAGAAGGAGTGGATGATATCGCCAGGTATATCAAGCTGGGAAAGCTGGGGGAGGCTTTTGAAAGCGAAGAGCAGGTGGTGCTTTTAATCGATGAAATCGATAAGGCGGATTTGGAGTTCCCCAATGACCTTTTGTGGGAATTGGATCAGATGGAATTTTATATTCATGAGACAAAGAGGACGGTAAAGGCGAAGAACAGGCCGATTGTGATTATTACTTCCAATGCGGAAAAAGAATTGCCGGATGCATTTTTAAGAAGATGTATTTTCCACTATATTGATTTCCCCAATGAGGAGTTGATGGAGGAGATTGTCAGGACGCATTTCCCCGATATTGAGGAAAAGCTGTTAAAGAGCGCTATGGATGTATTTTACTGGATTCGTTCGATTAAGGATATTCGTAAAAAACCAAGCACGTCGGAACTGATTGACTGGGTCAATGCGCTTCAGATAGGGGGGATTCCTTTGGAAAAAATTCAGAAGGAACTTCCTTTTGTGGGCGTGATTGTAAAGAAGGATGAAGATTTGGAAACCGTCAGGGATAGGGTGAATTAAATCATATGTTTAGTAAATTTTTTGATACTTTGAAGGCAAAAGGGCTGGACGTTACATTAAGCGAATGGCTGACTTTGCAGGAAGCGCTGGACAAGGGGCTTTGCAACAGCAGCCTGACCCAGTTCTACTATGTGGCCCGGATGATTCTTGTGAAGAGCGAGACGGATTATGATAAATTTGATTTGGCATTTGAAGAGCAGTTCAAGGGAGTTATGTCAGAAAATGAAGTGACTTCCCAGATGCTGCGCTGGCTGGACAAATCCGATATGATGGAGTTGGCCCATGAGGAGGCCAGAGACCATTTGAACCGGATGGAAGAGGTGCAGATTGATAAAGAAGATGTGGAGGAGAAATTTAAGCAGCGGCTGAAAGACCAGGACAGCGAGCATAACGGGGGCAGCTATTGGATTGGCACTATGGGTAAGACTTCTTTCGGGAATACCGGAGGCAATGTGGGCGGTGTCCGGGTAGGGGGAACTACCGGCTACCAGTCCGCCTTTCAGGTGATAGGGGCAAGGAAGTACCGGGATTTCCGGGAAGATAAGGTGATTGATAACAGGCAGTTCCAGCAGGCCTTGCGCAGGCTGCGCCAGTTTTCTTCCAGACTGGATATTCCCAAGACGGAACTGGATATCGACGCTACGGTGGATAAAACGTGTAATAACGGCGGCTGTTTGCAAATCGTGATGGATAAGCCGCGGAAAAATGCAGTGAAGCTTTTGCTGCTGATGGATTCGGGGGGAACTATGATTCCATATACCACGTTGCTTAGCGAACTGTTCCAATCGGTGCATAAATCCAATCATTATAAAGATGTAAAAACTTATTTTTTCCATAACTGTATCTATAGTAAGCTGTATAAAACGCCGGAATGCGAAAATGGCGACTGGATTGATACGGAATGGATGTTCCGCAATCTGGACAGCGACTATAAGGTGATTATCGTAGGGGATGCGGCGATGGCGCCGGAGGAACTGTATTCCACTACCGGGAATTACAGAGGGCCTAACGGAGGGCTTTCCGGAATGGACTGGCTTTTGCTGATGAAACGGCATTATAAGAAAATCGTCTGGCTGAACCCTAAGATGGCTCCTGGCCATGCGCCCTGGAGGGAGGCGGAGACTGCCATTAAGAACACGTTTCCCATGTATAAGCTGACGGTGGACGGGCTGAATCAGGCAATGGTGAAATTGATGGTGAACAAATAGTACCATAGATTTATCCGAGGCAGGGGTTGACAATTGATTTCTTATAAGTTAAAATGCATATAATTTGAGAAAGGAAAGGCTTGGAACGGAACAAGTAGTAAACAGGGAATCCTACAGAAAGCAACCGGCAGATGAGAGGGGCAGGGGAAGCTGTTTATGAATACATCCGGGAGCTGCATGGCAGAATGAGGCATGGCTTTGCGTATATGCTTTTAGTAGGCTGTGACGTGGTTTCACGCGTTAGAGTGAAGAGTATCGCCGGCGGTTGGGTTTTGATATCCGCAAGGCTGTACTTGGTAAGGCAGATGGCAGGAGTCATCTGTGAATGTAGGTGGTATCACGGAGTATTTCCCGTCCTATTTGATTAGGGCGGGTTTTTTACATTATAGGAAAGTCCGTTGCCAGACGGACATGAATTGACGAAGAACCGAAGGTTCTTCATGAAGTGTCGAAGACACTTTTTTATTACACAAACCGGAAAAGGAGAAGGGAAAAATGACAGTATTTGACGAATTGAAAGCGAGAGGGCTGCTGGCGCAGCTGACGGACGAGGAAGAGATTAAGGAACTGATTAACAACGGCAGGGCCACCTTTTATATTGGCTTTGACCCTACGGCGGACAGCCTTCACGTAGGGCATTTCATGGCTTTGTGCCTGATGAAAAGGTTGCAGATGGCGGGGAACAAACCCATTGCACTGATTGGGGGAGGAACGGCCATGATTGGAGACCCTTCCGGCAGAAGCGATATGCGCACGATGATGACACAGGAAACCATACAGCATAACTGTGACTGCTTTAAGGAACAGATGAGCAAGTTTATTGACTTTTCCGAAGGCAAGGCGATGATGGTTAATAATGCGGACTGGCTGCTGGATTTGAATTATATAGAAGTTCTGAGGGAAGTTGGTGCCCATTTCAGCGTAAACCGTATGCTCACGGCAGAATGCTACAAGCAGCGTATGGAAAAGGGTTTAAGTTTCTTGGAGTTTAACTACATGATTATGCAAAGCTACGATTTTTACGTATTGTACCAGAAATACGGCTGTAATATGCAGTTCGGCGGAGATGACCAGTGGAGCAATATGCTGGGCGGTACGGAGTTGATTCGGAGAAAATTAGGCAAGGATGCCTATGCCATGACCATTACCCTGCTGCTAAATTCCGAGGGAAAGAAAATGGGGAAGACCCAGAAAGGCGCAGTGTGGCTTGACCCCAATAAGACATCGCCGTTTGAATTTTTCCAGTATTGGAGAAATGTGGCCGATGCGGACGTCTTAAAATGTATCCGCATGCTTACCTTCCTGCCCCTGGAGCAAATTGATGAAATGGATCATTGGGAAGGAAGCGAACTGAATAAGGCGAAGGAAATCTTGGCTTTTGAACTGACGAAACTGGTTCATGGGGAAGAAGAGGCTAAGAAAGCACTGGAAGGGGCAAAAGCGTTGTTCTCCAGCGGAAATGCGGCGGAAATGCCTACAGTAGTTTTGACGGAAGAGAGTTTTACAGATGGTAAAGCAGATATTCTCACCCTGTTAACGGCTTCCGGGCTGGTAAGTTCCCGCTCCGAAGGCCGCCGGGCAGTGGAGCAGGGCGGCGTCAGCGTGAATGGCGAGAAGGTGACGGATATCAAAGCCGTTTTTGAAAAGGAGCAGCTTAATGGCGATGGAATTGTTTTGAAAAGAGGAAAGAAAAACTTTAAAAAAGTTACTTGCCAGGCCTGAACGGCAGGCAGTGACGCTTGAAGTATAGTTACGAGAATAAAGTAAAGTTCCCCTGCATATATTGTAACAGCAAATATGGAAGGGGAACTTTTTTTATGGATGCGTTGCATACACATAGTTTATACAAAGACATCCAATCCCGTACGGGAGGGGAAATTTACATAGGAGTAGTAGGTCCGGTAAGGACCGGGAAATCCACTTTTATCAAGCGTTTCATGGATCTAATGGTGCTTCCCTATATGACCCAGGAGCATGAAAAAGTAAGGGCACAGGATGAACTGCCCCAGAGCGCGGGCGGGAAAACCATTACTACTACAGAGCCTAAATTTATTCCGAAGGAAGCGGCAAAAATCACGTTAAACGAAGACATTGATGTAAATGTACGTCTCATCGACTGTGTGGGATATATGGTGGACGGAGTCAGCGGGCATATGGAAGAGGATACGGAACGCATGGTGAAAACACCGTGGTCAGCGGAAGAAATCCCCTTTACCCAGGCGGCGGAAATCGGCACAAGAAAAGTTATCAATGATCATTCCACCATCGGTGTGGTGATAACCTGCGATGGAAGCTTCGGGGAAATCCCAAGGGAGAATTATATCTCTGCAGAGGAACGAACCATTCAGGAACTGAAGAAGATACATAAGCCTTTTATTGTGCTGGTCAATTCTGAAAGGCCTTTTTCGGAAGAGACGAAAAAGCTGGCAGAGGATATCGGGAAAAAATATCAGGTTACCGCTATGGCCGTAAACTGTGAACAGCTGAAAAAAGATGATATACATGCGATTATGGAAAATATACTATATGAATTTCCGCTGACTATGGTTGAGTTTTATATGCCCAAATGGGTGGAGATGCTGCCAAATACCCACAAAATGAAAGCCGATATCATAGCCAGGATTAAAGAGTTAATGGGATATCTGGGCTGTATCCGGGATGTGGCTGGAAGCGGGATTAGCTTAGAGAGCGAATACATCCGCAAGTGCAAGATGGACGGAATCGATATGGCTACGGGATGCGTTTCGGTTTCTCTTGATGTGGATGACTCTTATTATTATGAAATGCTCAGCGATTTAATAGGGGAAACCATTACCGGCGAATACCAGCTTCTTTCCGTGTTAAGGGAAATGGCAAAAATGAAGAAGGAATATGTAAAAGTACTCCATGCGGTAGAAGCGGTCCGCTGTAAAGGGTATGGCGTGGTAACGCCGGACAGGGATGAAATCACTTTGGATAAACCGGAAGTCATCCGCCACGGGAACAAATTTGGGGTAAAAATCAAGGCGGAAAGCCCCAGCATACATATGATACGCGCCAATATAGAAACCGAGATATCGCCTATCGTGGGAACGGAACAACAGGCCGAAGATTTAATCCGCTATATTTCCGATGCAGGAACAAGCGAGGAAGGGATTTGGGAGACAAATATTTTCGGCAAGACAGTGGAGCAGCTGGTAAATGACGGCATTACAGGCAAGATAGCCATGATAGGCGAAGAAAGCCAGGTGAAATTACAGGAGACGATGCAAAAGATTGTAAACGACAGCAATGGCGGTATGGTCTGCATTATCATCTGATTCAACAGTTGTGTTTTTCGGCATCCCATGGTATAATGTCGAACCATAGAGAGAATGTTTCGACTTTTGATTCCATGTGCGCAAGGAGCGCACGGAGCCGAGGAAAAATGTCGAACCATAGAGAGAATGTTTCGACTTTTGATTCCATGTGCGCAAGGAGCGCACGGGGCTAAGGAAAAATGTCGAACCATAGAGAGAATGTTTCGACTTTTGATTCCATGTGCGCAAGAGCGCACGGAGCTAAGGAAAAATGTCGAACCATATAATGTTTCAACTTTTGATGAAATAGGATGGGGTGTCAGTATGAACAAAAACTATGAAAAGCTAATGAGATGTTATGAAAGTTTACGGGAAAAAGTGAAATTTGAGCCGAAGGTGGCAATTGTGTTAGGTTCTGGGCTGGGAGATTTTGCGGACAATATACAAATTGAGGAGGAATTGCCTTACGGAGATATTGAAGGCTTTCCGGTTTCCACAGTGCCCGGCCATGCGGGGAAATTTATTTTTGGATATTTGGGGAAGGTGCCGGTAGTTTGCATGAAAGGACGCGTTCACTACTATGAAGGCTATCCTATTGGTGATGTGGTGCTGCCTACCCGCCTGATGAAGATGATGGGGGCAGAGATTTTATTCCTCACCAATGCTTCCGGCGGAGTGAATTATGATTTTGGCGCGGGAGATTTGATGATGATTACGGATCATATTTCCGTCTTTGTTCCCAATCCCTTAATCGGGGAAAATGTGGAAGAATGGGGAACACGCTTCCCGGATATGAGCAAAGTATATGATCCAAAGCTGCAGGATATCCTTAGGGAAACGGCAAAAGAAAATGGGATTCCTATGAAGGAGGGGGTATATTTGCAGTTTACCGGACCTTCTTTCGAATCACCGGCAGAAATACGTATGGCCCGCACCTTAGGGGCGGATGCGGTGGGTATGAGCACCGTAGTGGAAGCTATTGCAGCCAACCATATGGGTATGAGAATATGCGGCATTTCCTGCGTCTGCAACCTGGCAGCAGGGATGACCGAGAATCCGCTGACACATGAAGAAGTACAGGAAGCCGCCAACAAAACAGCGCCGCTGTTTACAAAACTGGTAGCGGAATCCGTAAAAAAATTCATATAGGTACTAAAGCAACTGCGCCTGCTGCCAATTACTTAGTAGGCGCTGCTTTTCTTGTGGAGATTGCAAGGAAAAGGGATACTGGAAGGAGACTTGCGGAACTGGAAAACAGCAAGTGTCCGGACAGTACCCAAAGGGTTTACGGACGCGAAGCGGCCGGAAAGCCTTTACAAAGGAAAAGAGAAAAGGGGTACTGGAAGGAGACTTGCGGAACTGGAATAGGGGGTACAAATGAAAATTCGGTTTTATCATGCGAGAATTTTGACTATGGAAGAGGACAAGCCTATATTTGAAGGGGAAGTATGGGTTCGGGATGAGAAAATATTTTATGTGGGTGACGGACACGATATGGACGCATTTTTCCAGCGTGCGGAAGAACCATGCATTATATGGGATGAGGAAATTGACTGTGCCGGCAACCTGTTGATGCCGGGATTTAAAAATGCCCATACCCACTCGGGGATGACCTTGCTGCGTTCTTATGCGGATGACCTTCCGCTACATTCATGGCTGAACGAACAGGTTTTTCCTATTGAGGCCAAAATGACAGAGGAGGATATTTATCATCTGACCAAGCTGGCGATCCTGGAATATCTGACCAGCGGTATTACCTCTATTTTTGAGATGTATCTTACGCCGGAAAGCATTGCAAGGGCATGCGGGGAGATGGGGATGCGATGTGTGCAGACCGGCGGTGTGAATAACTTTAGCCAGGGAGTGGAACTGCTGGAAAAGTGGTATGAAGAACTAAACGGGAAACATCCCTTGATTTCTTTTCTGCCCGGTTTCCATGCGGAATATACCTGTTCCAAAGAATTGATGGAGGAAATTGCGGCTTTTGCCCATAGGAAGGAAGCACCTGTTTATGTACATATGTCCGAGACGGAATCAGAAGTGGCAGGCTGTGTGGAACGGTATGGCATGACGCCGGGGCTGTTCCTGGATTCCCTTGGGATGTTTGATTATGGCGGAGGGGTTTATCACGGTGTGTGGATGACTCCGGAGGAGATAAAGCTTTTTAAGGAAAAAGGGATCAGCGTTATTACGAACCCGGCATCCAATATGAAGCTGGCCAGCGGGATTGCGCCGGTATCGGATTTTTTGAAAGCGGGCCTGAATGTGGCCATAGGTACGGATGGGCCGGCCAGCAACAACTGCCTGGATATGTTCCGGGAAATGTTTCTAGTTACAGGCCTTGCAAAGTTGAGAGAGAAGGACGCATCTGCAGTGGATGCCATGGAAGTGCTGAAAATGGCCACGGTGAACGGGGCGAAAGCCATGGGGCTTAAGGATGCGGATGTGCTGGCCAAAGATAAGCTGGCGGATATGATAATGATTGACTTGCATTTGCCGAATATGCAGCCATTGAATAATATCGCTAAAAATATTGTATATAGCGGCAGTAAACTGAATGTGAAAATGACAATGATTCATGGGAAAATCCTGTATTGGGATGGAGACTTCTTTGTACCGGATGAACTGGAGGACACCTACCGGAAAGCCAATGAAATTATAGGCAGGCTGAAAGATTTGGTTGATAAGCAATAACGCTTTTCAATAGAGTTCTACAACACTTTATTTATTAGGAGGTATAAAGGAGATATGTTGGAACAGTTTTTCAAATTGAAAGAGAACAGGACGGATGTTAAGACCGAAGTTATGGCCGGTATTACTACCTTCATGACGATGGCTTATATTCTGGCAGTAAACCCGAACATCCTTTCCGCAGCGGGAATGGATGCAAATGCGGTGCTGATTGCCACAGCACTGGCTTCCTTCGTGGGTACTGCATTGATGGCTTTGTTAGCAAACTATCCGTTTGCGCTGGCGCCAGGCATGGGGCTGAACGCTTATTTTGCCTTTACTGTGGTGCTGGGGAAGGGATATTCCTGGCAGATTGCATTACTGGCTGTATTTGTGGAAGGCCTCATCTTTATCGTGCTTTCCCTGACCAATGTGAGGGAAGCGATTTTCAATGCCATTCCTATGACATTAAAATCAGCAGTAAGCGTAGGGATTGGCCTTTTTATTGCTTTTATCGGTTTGCAGAATGCAAAAATTATCATCAATGATGATACTACACTGTTAACGTATCAGAAGTTTGCAGGGGAAGAGTTCTCTACAGTGGGTATTACTGCACTGTTAGCTTTAATCGGTATTTTGATTACGGCGGTTCTTTTGATAAAGAATGTAAAGGGCGGCATTTTATTCGGTATTCTCATTACATGGGTGCTTGGCATGATTTGTGAGTTGGCAGGGCTTTATGTGCCCAACCCGGATGCAGGGTGGTTTTCCGTCATTCCCCATGCCATTGTAAGCTTTGACTTTTCCACTATCGGCAATACTTTTGGACAAGTCTTCAAGGCGGATTTTGCATCGGTCAAGATTCTTGACTTCATAGTCATTATGTTTTCTTTCCTGTTCGTAGATTTGTTCGATACGTTAGGAACATTAATCGGTGTTTCCTCCAAAGCGAACATGCTGGACAAGGATGGGAAGCTTCCAAGGATTAGGGGGGCGCTTTTGGCAGATGCTGTTGCTACCAGCATAGGCGCTATTTTCGGTACTTCCACCACGACTACGTATGTGGAAAGTGCTGCCGGCGTAACCGAGGGCGGAAGAACCGGACTTACAGCAATTGTGACAGGCCTGCTTTTCCTGCTTGCATTGATTTTCTCCCCGCTGTTTTTGACGATACCGTCTTTCGCAACGGCCCCGGCCCTGGTAATCGTAGGCTTTTATATGATGGGCTCCGTAGTGAAAATTGACTTTAATGATATGACAGATGCGGTTCCTGCATTCCTTTGCATCATTGCTATGCCTTTGGCATACAGCATTTCGGAAGGCATTGCGATCGGTGTAATTTCCTGGACTGTCATCAGCCTGATATCCGGTAAGGCAAGGGAGAAAAAAGTCAGCGTATTGATGTATATTCTTACGGTATTGTTTATTTTGAAGTATATCTTTTTATAAAAAAGAATTGGCCCGGCGGACAGTGCCAAAGAATGTTTGCTTTTTGCTAGTGAATTTTGGAAAGAAGGGAGGCACTCATTTTGATGGGTGCTTCCTGTACTGTTGGTAGATGGAGTCAAAGGAAATGTGAGAACATTGTGGATGAAAGAGAGGCAGATAGTTGGATATGAAAGTCACATATATTTATCACAGCGGTTTTTCCGTAGAATTGAAGGAATGTGTTTTGCTGTTCGACTATTATAAAGGAAAGCTGCCCCAGTGGGGGAAAGGGAAAACGATTTATGTGTTTGCTTCCCATAAACATCAGGATCATTTCCGGCTGGAAATTTTCGATTTGGCAAAGGAATATCCCAAGGTGCATTTTTTCCTGGGAAATGATATTAAGCTGAATGAGAAGTATTTGGAAAGAAATCATATACAGCCTTTTGTGAAAGGGCAGATTACGAATATTGGAAATAACAAAAATATACTTTTTGATAACATAGAGATAATATCCTTAAAATCCACCGATGCCGGGGTGGCTTTTGTGGTTAAGGCGGAAGGGAGAAGCATTTATCATGCAGGCGATTTGAACTGGTGGCATTGGGAAGGAGAGCCATATCCCTTTAATGAAAATATGGAAAAGGATTACAAAAAGGAAATAGATCGTATCCATGGGATGCATTTTGACGCGGCTTTTGTTCCATTGGACCCAAGGCTGGGAAAAGCCTATGGATGGGGGATGGATTATTTTTTGGAAAATACGAGGGCAGATAAGGTTTTTCCTATGCATATGTGGGAAAAATATGAATGGATTGGAGCATACAAAAAAACGTTGGAAGGGCATCGGCACGCAAAACAGATTGTGGATATTGAAGGGCCGGGACAGGAGTTTGAGGAATGGAGTATGTAGTATTTGCATGGGTGATTTTTGGAGTTATCGTTCTGATTATGCTGAAAGGTTTTCTGGATGAAAGAAAAAAGAAGAAAAAGTTCATCCTGTGGCTGAAAAATCATTATGGGGAATTGCCTAAACGGGAGGAATACAGAGAAGAGGAGTTTCGGAAGATAGCCCGTTATTATAAAGCCCATGAAAAGGATGGGTTTCATATTGATGATATTACATGGAATGATTTGAATATGAATGAAATCTTTAAGCGCATGAATTATACGTATTCGGCAGCGGGGGAAGAATATCTGTATTATCTTCTTCGTACCCCTATGCAGGAGGAAGCAAGTGCCGGGAAGCTGGAAGAACAGATAAATTATTTTATGCAGCATAAGGAGGAACGGGTGGAATACCAGACAGCTTTTGCCGGAATCGGGAAGACTGGGAAGTATTCTATCTATGACTATCTGGATTATCTGGATTTGCTGGGGGAAAAAAGCAATGGGAAACATCATTTGGGGAATCTGGCTATTTTGCTATCCATAGGGGCCATGTATTTTTCCGTCCAGTATGGCATTTTACTGCTGATTGTTGTAGTAACCCACAATATTGTAAGCTATTTTAAAGATAAAAATGAAATCGACCCATATATTACCAGCTTTGGATATATTCTAAGGCTGATTAAAAATGTGGAAAAAATAGGGAAGCTTCCGGCAGAGGCTTTCGGGGAAGAAAGGGAGTCGCTGGAAAAATGCCGCAAGAGTTTGGGGCAGTTTAAGACAGGGGCTTCTATCGTTATGTCTCCGGCCAGGATGAGTGCATCCGGCAATCCGTTGGAAATACTTTTGGATTATGCACGCATGGTTTTTCACCTGGATTTAATCAAATTTAACCAAATGCTGTTAGAGGTACGGAAAAATAAAGATGTCATTGACAGGATGCTGACCATCATCGGCTATATGGAGGCGGTAATCGCTATCGGGGCTTTCAGGGCATCGATGGAAAGCTATTGTATCCCGCGCTTTGACAGGAGCCGGGGGATGAAGGCGGAGAATATTTATCATCCGTTGCTGCAGAACCCGGTAAAAAACAGCATTTTAACGGAAAGGGGGGTGCTGATTACCGGTTCCAATGCCTCTGGAAAGTCTACGTTTTTAAAGACGGTTGCCATTAATGCGATTTTGGCCCAGACTATCCATACATGCATGGCGGACAGCTACAGTGCCGGCCTGTACCGGATCATGTCATCCATGGCTTTGCGGGATGATCTGGCAGGGGGGGATAGTTACTATATTGTTGAAATTAAATCGTTGAAACGTATTTTGAACCGGCTGGAAGAAGAGGGGAATCCAGTGCTTTGTTTTGTGGATGAAGTATTGAGGGGCACCAATACAGTGGAGCGGATTGCAGCTTCCACCCAAATATTGAAAAGCCTCTCTAAGGCTTCTGTGCTTTGTTTTGCGGCAACTCATGATATTGAACTGACCCATCTATTAAAGAAGTATTATAATAACTATCATTTTGAAGAGGAAATTGTAGACAACGATGTGGTATTCCACTACCAGCTGATGCGGGGAAGGGCTGTGACGAGAAATGCCATTAAGCTGCTTGGGGTGATGGGATATGATGAGGAAATTATAAAGGAAGCGGAAGAGATGGCGGAAGGCTTTTTGGAGAAAGGGAGTTGGGAAAACGCAACGATTTGCTTGACGGAAGAATAGGGGAAGTGGTATGATGGTAGAAGTAAAAATCATTTGAAAATGGTTTTTGATGATAGGAGGGGCAATAAGAATGACGAATGCAGTTTTGTTTTTAAATTCATTTATTTCTTATTTATTAGTATTTGCTATTATTGTAGTGTTAGTGATTGTAGCTTGTATCCTTGGAGTGAAGTGGAAGAAAAGTTCGGATGCTAAGAAGGGTATTTCCGGGCAGCCCAGTATGCCGGATACGGTGGATGTAAAGCAATAGGCCTGGCTGCTCCATTGCAAAAGCCTTTTAACGGAATCAATGGAACGGGGGGGGCTGTGTCGCTATTGTGCTGTAGACTGGCAAGGTGTTCATTATATGAACACCTTTTTGCATGGGTAAAGCTGGTGTTTTAGATGCCGGGATTTCATTGTTTTCCGGTGGGCGATGAGTCAGTTAGGCAGGCTCGTTGAACGGTAAGCAGGGCAAAGGCAGAACAAAACGGCAGCATATGGATGGAAAAATGCAAGGAGAAATAGAAAATTGAGAAAATTCGACACAATATTATGGGATGTGGATCAGACTCTTTTGGATTTTAAGAAATCGGAAGACTATGCGGTTCGTTTCTGTTTTCGGAAATTCGGCAAAGAAGCAGCGGATGAAACAGTGGCGTTGTATTCCGCGATTAACGAAAGCTTTTGGAAACGGATAGAAAAAGGAGAAATTAATAAAAAGGAAGCATTGGTTGACCGTTTCCGTTCTCTTTTTGAGCAAATCGGGGAAGAAGATATAGATGCGGGGGCTTTTCAAAAGGAATACGCCAAGGCTCTTGGGAGCGTCTATTATTATCAGGATGATTCTTATGAATTGGTAAAACGCTTGAAAGAAGAAGGGAAATATCGGCAGTATCTGGTTACCAATGGAGTTACTCTTACCCAGAAAAACAAACTGCATCTTTCCGGTTTTGATAAGCTGGTGGATGGCATTTTTATTTCGGAAGAAATCGGCATGCCCAAGCCTTCGAAGGAATATTTTGAAAAATGTTTTTCCATGATGCCTGGCTTTTGTAAAGAAAAAGCCGTCATTGTGGGTGATTCTTTAAGCAGCGATATGAAAGGCGGAAATAATGCGGGAATAGCCACATGCTGGTATAATCCGTCAGGGCTTCAAAACCATTTAGAAGTTAAAGTAGATTATGAAATTAAGAATTTAAATGAAATATGGGAAATATTAGAGAAAGATGCCCAATAATTCATTTTAATTTCGATGCAAGGTTTGCGGCTGTGCGGAATCCACAGACCTGACAGCATAGAGTTCTAATGAAAATAAGCGATTAGAATTGAATTGGAGATATAAAAGCCGCGCAGAAATGGGGATGAAAATGGAATTGAAATTTGCAGACAGAATGAAAGATTTCGAAGAAGGGATTTTTCAGGTATTGAATGAAAAGAAAAATGAAAGGCTGGCTCAGGGCAAAAAGGTTTATAATCTTTCGGTAGGAACCCCGGATTTTAAACCGGCAGAGCATATCGTGGAGGCGGTGGTGAAGGCAGCGCAAAAGCCGGAAAACTATAAATATTCCTTGGCAGATCTGCCGGAATTGACTCAGTCAGTTATTAACAGATTCCAGAAACGTTATGGCGTGGAATTGAAACCGGATGAAATTATGTCCGTCTATGGTTCCCAGGAAGGGATTACCCATATCGGTATGACATTGTGTAATCCGGGGGATGGGGTCTTGGTGCCCAACCCGGGCTATCCCATTTTTGCAATTGGCCCTTCTTTGGCCGGAGCCAGATTAGTTCCCTATGATTTGACAGAAGAGAATGGGTATCTGCCCGATTTGGATGCTATGGACAGTGAATTTTTAAAAGGGATAAAGTTCATGGTAGTATCTTATCCCCTAAATCCGGTCTGCAAGACGGCACCGAAGAGTTTTTATGAAAAGCTGGTGCCTTGGGCGAGAGAAAAAAATATCGTTATTATTCATGATAATGCTTATTCAGATATCATTTATGATAACAGGGAAGGGATTTCTATTCTTTCCATCCCCGGAGCAAAGGATATTTGTGTAGAATTTTATTCTCTGTCCAAGTCCTATAACTATACCGGGGCAAGGATGAGCTTTTTGGTGGGAAATAAGGAAATCGTGGCTCATTTCAAAAAATTGCGTTCCCAGATAGACTACGGGATTTTCTATCCGGTACAGTATGGCGCCATCGCTGCATTGAACGGCCCGGATGATATGATACGGGAACAGTGCGCACAGTACCAGAAAAGGAGGGATGCCCTTTGCGGCGGGCTGCGTTCCATCGGCTGGAATATCCAGGACAGCGAAGGAACGATGTTCGCATGGGGGGCGATCCCGGAGAAGTATGGGGATGATGACGTGGCATTCGTGATGGAACTGGTGGAGAAATCGGGCGTATTGTGCACGCCGGGAAGCAGCTTTGGCACATTAGGGAAGGGCCATGTGCGCTTTGCCCTCACGCTGCCGGTGGAAGTGATTGAAGAGGCGGTAGAGGCTGTTAAGAACGCAGGGGTTGTATAGTTGCAGCAGTTTGGTGCATTCCTGACCTGTGGACAGGAACACCGGCTTCCCTGTTACGTGTAATATTTTTTCTAACAGTTATTGACATAGGTTAAAACATACTCTATACTATATCTTGACCACTAAATATTGGTGGTCAGGACATATTTATCACAATATATGGTGAATATGTATACGCATAACGGGTGTCCGGCGATGGAACGCACGTCATGCGTTTTTGTATCAGAGAAAATGGAGGTTTTGGGAATGGGTAAAGAAACTGCTTTTACAGAAGCCGGTGTAAATTATGGGGAAATGTTTCAACCACAGAGAGTGATCAAGGTAATTAAGAAGGATGGAAGCCTGGAAGCTTTTAATGTGCAGAAGGTAATTGATGCGGTAGGGAAAAGCGCATACCGTGCGCTTACGAAGTTTACAGAAGAGGAAAAAAAGCATATTTGCCAGTATGTAATTGATAAAGTGGCAGAACTGGAGCAGGATGAGATTCCTATCCCTATTATGCATAATATTGTGGAAAGCGCCTTGGAGGAAGTAAAACCCATCGTAGCAAAAAGTTACCGGGATTACCGGAATTACAAGCAGGATTTTGTACGTATGATGGATGATGTTTATAAGAAGAGCCAGTCCATTATGTATGTGGGTGATAAGGAAAACGCTAATACGGACAGCGCTTTGGTATCCACAAAGCGAAGCCTGATTTTTAACCAATTTAATAAAGAACTTTACCAGAAGTTTTTTATGACAACGGAGGAGATTCAGGCCTGCCGTGACGGCTATATCTATGTACACGATATGTCTGCCCGCAGGGATACGATGAACTGCTGCCTGTTTGATGTATCCAATGTGCTCACAGGCGGTTTTGAGATGGGGAATATCTGGTATAACGAGCCAAAGACGCTGGATGTGGCCTTTGATGTCATCGGGGATATTGTTTTAAGCGCGGCCAGCCAGCAGTATGGGGGTTTTACTGTGCCGGAGGTGGACAAAATATTGGAGCCTTATGCGGAAAAAACCTACCAGAGGAGCCTGGACAAATATATAAAACTGGGCGTGGATGAGAAAACGGCGAAAGAAGAGGCCTATGCCGATGTGGTCAGGGAATTCGAGCAGGGATTTCAGGGATGGGAATATAAATTCAATACGGTTGCCAGCAGCCGCGGGGATTATCCGTTTATTACGGTTACGGCAGGAATCGGCACAGGGCGCTTTGCTAAATTGGCAAGTATTTGCATGCTGAATGTAAGGCGCAAGGGCCAGGGGAAGAAAGAGTGCAAAAAACCAGTGCTTTTCCCAAAGATTGTTTTTTTGTATGACGAGAACCTTCATGGTGCGGGGAAACCGTTGGAAGATGTGTTTGAAGCCGGGGTAAAATGTTCGGCCAAAACCATGTACCCCGATTGGCTGAGCCTGACAGGGAAGGGGTACATTGCCAGTATGTATAAACGCTATGGCAAGGTGATTTCCCCTATGGGATGCCGTGCATTCCTTTCGCCCTGGTATGAAAGGGGCGGGATGCACCCGGCGGATGACAATGATGTGCCGGTTTTTGTAGGGCGTTTTAATGTGGGGGCTGTTTCCCTTCATCTTCCCATGATTTTGGCAAAGTCAAGACAGGAGAGCAAGGATTTTTATGCTGTGCTGGACTATTATTTGAACCTGATTCGTCAGCTGCATATACGTACCTATGCATACCTTGGGGAAATGAGGGCATCGACCAACCCGCTGGCTTATTGTGAAGGCGGCTTTTTGGGCGGCCATCTGAAGCTTGGGGATAAAATTAAGCCCATACTGAAGTCGGCAACGGCAAGTTTTGGGATTACGGCATTTAATGAATTGCAGGAACTTTATAACGGCAAGTCTTTGGTGGAAGATGGAGAATTTGCCCTGGAAGTGCTGGAGCACATTAATAAGAAAATAAACGAGTTTAAAGAAGCGGATGGGAATCTCTATGCCATTTACGGAACCCCGGCAGAAAGCCTTTGCGGACTGCAGGTAAAGCAGTTTAGGGCAAAATATGGAATTATTGAGGGGGTATCCGACAGGGAATATGTGTCCAACAGTTTTCACTGCCATGTGACGGAGGATATTACGCCCATTGAAAAGCAGGATTTGGAATACCGTTTCTGGGAACTGGCCAATGGCGGGAAGATTCAATATGTGAAATATCCTATTGACTATAATATGGAGGCTATAAAAACGTTGATAAGGCGTGCTATGGATATGGGATTTTATGAAGGGGTGAATTTGTCCTTGGCTTATTGCGATGACTGCGGGCATCAGGAACTGGAGATGGATGTCTGCCCGAAATGCGGGAGCAGGAACCTTACGAAAATTGACCGGATGAATGGCTATCTGTCCTATTCCAGGGTGCATGGGGATTCCAGGCTGAATGAGGCAAAAATGGCAGAGATTGCGGAAAGGAAGAGCATGTAAGAATGAGATATCATAACATAACCAAGGATGATATGTTAAATGGCGACGGCTTGCGGGTTGTCCTGTGGGTTGCCGGCTGTTCTCATTGCTGCAAGGAATGCCACAACCCTTTTACCTGGGACCCGGACGGCGGGCTGCCTTTTGACGAAAAAGCAAAACAGGAGATTTTTGAGCAGTTGGATAAACCCTATATATCGGGCATTACATTTTCCGGGGGAGACCCTCTTCATGCGGCTAACCGGATGGAGGTACGAAACCTGATGGCGGAAATCAAGGAAAAATACCCCGGCAAGACGATTTGGCTTTATACCGGGGATTCATGGGAAAATATTTATCACTATTCCCTGATGAAGTATGTGGATGTGCTGGTAGACGGGGAATTCCAGGCAGAACGCAAGGATGTGAAGCTTCTGTGGAAGGGGAGCAGCAACCAGAGAGTGATTGATGTACAGAAATCTCTGCAATTATCGGATTATGACAATCCGGTGCTGCATTGCGGAGATTATGGGAGTTGAGAATCCTCTTAAGTTTGTGTCTGTGCGGTCATACATAGGCTTAACATACGCAAAAGGCTATGCAGAAATGCGAAAAAACGGAAAATACCGTCCGCGATGGGGGAAGATGGGGATGGCGGACGGCAGCAGAGAAAAGGCGGTATCAATTGAAACAGATAAAGATAAAATATTTTACAGATAAAATAGAGAAGCTGACTTATATTGACGGCAAATCGGATTGGATTGATTTGAGGGCGGCGGAAAGTGTGGATATGAAGGCAGGGGAATTCCGGCTTATCCCCCTTGGGGTAGCAATGGAACTGCCGGCCGGGTATGAAGCCCATATTGTTCCCCGCAGCAGTACTTTTAAGAATTTCGGGATTATCCAGACGAATCATCAGGGGGTTATTGATTGTTCCTATTGCGGGGATAATGACCAGTGGTTTATGCCCGCATATGCATTAAGGGATACCCATATAGAAATCAATGATCGAATCTGTCAGTTCCGTATTATGGAGAACCAGCCTGCACTTGTATTCGATGAAGTGGATTCTTTATCAGGACAGGACAGGGGCGGATTTGGGAGTACGGGTGTACAATAATTTATAAAACAGAATAAGAAACTCCTTCCAAGACATAATAAATTGTGGAATTTACTTTTTGCACTATAGGATATTACGCCACAGCGTTGTAAGTCGCCAGGAAAGAATGCGAAGCATTCTTTGGAATTGGCCGCTGGGCCAATTCTTTTTTACACAGGGAAGCAGGCCGGATATATTGGGGCGCTTTTATTATGGATGGAAGGAGTTTTTTTGTTATGGAAGCGGAATCGAAAGGAACGAGAAGGGGTGGGGAAGAGATAAGGAAGGGAGAAATTTCCACATCCTTGGAAGAAAATATGCGGTATCTGAACCAGAAGCTGGGAACAGATGCCAGCTTTGACGTGATATATCGCGTCATCCAGGTAGGCGGTAAAAACGCCTGCATGTATTTAATTGACGGGTTTTGCAAGGATGAACTGATGCAGAAAATACTTCAGTATTTTATGGATATCACGCAGGAAGAAATGCCGGAAAGCGCCCATGAAATGTCGAAAAAGCATATTCCCTATGTGGAAGTGGATATAGAGGAGCAATGGGAGAAAATCATTTACAGCATTTTATCCGGTGTTTTCGCCTTTTTTATTGATGGATATGATAAATGTCTGCTGATTGATTCCAGAACATATCCGGCCAGAAGCGTTTCCGAGCCGGAAAAGGATAAGGCTCTTCGGGGCTCAAAAGATGGATTCGTGGAAACGGTGGTCTTTAATACGGCCCTGATTAGACGGAGGATTCGGAGCACGGACCTTCGTATGGAAATGTTTCAGGCAGGAGAAAGTTCCAGAACGGATATCGTACTTTGCTATATGGATTCCCGGGTGGACCATGATTTTTTAAAAGAACTGAAAGAGAAGATCAACCACATTCAAGTGGACGCCCTTACCATGAACCAGGAAAGCCTGGCAGAATGCTTGTTTAGCAGAAAATGGTTTAATCCTTTTCCCAAATTTAAATTTACGGAACGGCCGGATACGGCGGCGGCTCAGGTGTTAGAAGGGGATGTGGTGATTCTGGTGGACAATTCTCCATCTGCAATGATTACACCTACGTCTATTTTTGACATTGTGGAGGAAGCGGACGACTATTATTTCCCGCCTATTACAGGAACGTATTTAAGGCTGTCGCGGTTTATTATATCGTTGATGACTTATTTTGTGCCGCCTTTATTTTTGCTGCTGATGCAGAACCCACAGTGGATTCCGGAAGGTTACCAGTTCATTATGGTAAAAGAAGTGACCAATATTCCATTGCTTTGGCAGTTTTTGCTTTTGGAACTGGCCATTGACGGACTGCGGCTTGCGGCGGTAAATACCCCCAATATGTTAAGCACTCCGTTGAGTGTGATGGCAGCTCTTGTATTAGGGGAATTTTCCGTAAACAGCGGATGGTTCAACTCCGAAGTCATGTTATACATGGCCTTCGTTGCTATTGCAAGTTATACCCAGCAGAATTATGAATTAAGCTATGCCATTAAGTTTATGAGGATTATTAACCTGATTTTGACCCAGATATTTGGCCTTTATGGGTTTATTGGAGCCGTGGTGTTTTTTGCTGTAGCAATTGTATCCAACCGGACAGTATCCGGGAAAAGCTATGTCTATCCGCTTATACCTTTTAACCCAAAACAGTTGATGCGCCGCCTGGTGCGCTGTAGGCTGCCTTATTCGGGGAAGGAATAAAGGTATACAGGAGGAACATCAGGTAACAGTTCAGCCCAGGACTTTGCACTTGCTGCAAAGTCCGTACGAGCACGTCGATTTGGCCGAGAAAGAATCTGACCCTCGCCGAAGGCGATTTGGAATGGGCAGATTCCGTAACAGGGAAGCCGAAAGGCTGAACTGTTACAACATCAGAAGAGAATAATGGATTATCTCTGGTAATTTTCCAGCCAAAGTGTTACAATAAGGATGTTATGGTGTTTCGATTTTTAATAGCCTTTCGGAATCTCCCTTTCATCTGCTTGCAAAATCAGATACCAAGAGATTTTGGGAGCCTATGGAAAGTGATGGAGGGAGATATTTTGTCTGGATTTAAAATTATTACCAATACTACGGCGGATTTGCCTTTGGACTATGTGAAAGAAAACAATTTAGGCCTTATGGTTTTTAACTATACAATCAAAGGGGAAACCTACAGCAGAGGGCACGAATTGGATTGGAAGGAATTCTACTCTATGATGCGGGATGGGAACATGCCTACCACATCCCAGGTAAATCCTATGGAATGCAGGGAATATTTTGATGAATATTTAAAGGAGAATAAGGAACTGTTATATATCGGCTTTTCTTCGGGGCTGAGCGGCAGTTATGGCAGTGCCTGCATTGCGGCAGATATGGAAATGGAAGAGCATCCTGGATGCAGGATTAGGATTATCGACAGCCGATGTGCTTCCATGGGCGAAGGACTGCTGGTACACAAGGCGGTACAGCTGCAGAAAGAAGGGAAAACTTTGGATGAGGTAGCCGATTGGCTGGAAGAAAACATACCTCATCTGGTACACATTTTTACGGTGGATGATTTGAACCATCTCTACAGGGGCGGAAGGGTCAGCAGGACGGCTGCTGTCATTGGAACGGTAGTGGGAATAAAACCGGTGCTCCATGTGGACGATGATGGGCATCTGATTCCCCTGAGCAAAGTGAGGGGGAGAAAGAAATCCTTGAATGCCCTTGTAGACTATATGGAAGAGAAGATGGGGAAATATAGGGAAGAAAACGATATTATATTTATCAGCCATGGGGATGCCCTGGAAGATGCCCAGTTTGTGAGGGATAAGGTGAAGGAACGTTTTGGTATAGAAAGCTTTCTGATAAATCATATTGGCCCTACCATTGGCGCGCATTCCGGCCCAGGAACAGTAGCGCTGTTCTTCATGGGGGAATCCAGGTGAAGGTTGATAGGAGGTGCATATTATGAATTGCCCATATTGCCAAAACGAAATGCCATTAGGGTATATACCGAGTTGGTCACAGCCAGTTCAATGGCTGCCAGATGGAAAAAGGCCGTCTATGTTTGCCTTTACACTTGCCAAAAGCGGAATTCCTCTTATTAATCAGTATTAATCTTTTAAAAGCCCATGGGTATAAAGCGAAAGCATATTATTGCCAGAAATGTAAAATAGTTCTTGCACATACACAGGAATAGCAGATAAAAATCAAAATCAATTGAATAGAAAAAAATCAAAGGCGCATAGGACTATGCGTCTTTTTAATATTATAGGAAATTACGCCACAGCGTTGTAAGTCGCCAGGAAAGAATGCGAAGCATTCTTTGGAATTGGCCGCTGGCCCAGCGGACCATAGATGGATCTTGTCAGATTGCACAAAAAAACACCATTAGGATATATATCAGAAATCATTCCGATGGGCTTTAGAAATTGCACAAATATAAATTGGTCAAAATGTTTAGCCTTTTAGGTAAAAAATATGACTGTTTCGTCAAAGTGATTAATGCTAAAGTAAATATAACAAAAAAAATCATGGAGGTATGATATGAAAAGGATTTTTTCAAAGAAAACAATAGCATTATTGCTCGCTACAACGATGACAGGAAGCCTGCTTTCCGGCTGCGGAAGCGGGGGCAGCGGAGGAAATGGAGGCAGCTCCGCCGGAGGGAACGAAGAGGTGGCCGCCCAGGCTGTGGGAGAAAGCAGCAAAGGCGGCGAAACGCTTACGGTAATGTGTGTAGGCACGGAAGCGGATTCTTACATAGATTACTATAATGCGGTTGCAGAAAAATTTTCTGAGAATAACGAATACGGAGTAACAGTTAAAATTGATTTTTATGAAAACGAGCAGTATAAAACGAAGTTGACAACGTTGATGGCTTCCAATGCGGTGCCGGATATTTTCTTTACCTGGGAGTTATCTTATTTGCAGCCGTTTGTGGAAGGCGGCAAAGTGGTGGATATCACTTCTTACCTGAACGAAGATGAAGAATGGAAAAATTCTTTTGCAGATGGAACGTTGGATTTGGTGGCTTATGATGGGAAAAATTACGGTGTGCCCACCCAGAAATCTTTATGTGTTATGTTTTATAACAAACAGATTTTTGAGGATAATGGAGTTGCAGTGCCTACTACCTACGAGGAATTCCTCAATGTTTGCCAAACTTTGAAGGATAAAGGAATAACTCCTATGGCAATGTGCGGAACGGATGCATGGATTCCGGCTCAGTTCGTACAGCAAATAGCAGGGGGCATGGCAGGGGATAAAATGTTTAAAGACATTTGCGATGGAAAGGAAAAATGGAACAATGCAACCCATGTAAAAGCAGCACAGGAAGTAAAAGATATGGCGGACAAAGGCTTTTTCCAGGATGGATATATAGGCATGGGGCCGGAAGAATCCAAAGAACAGTTTTTTGCAGGAAAAGCGGCAATGTATTTTATGGGCGCATGGGAAGCGGCTAATATAGAACTCAGCGATATGGGTGAAAATGCAGGGGCATTTGTTCTTCCGGCTTATGATGCACAGTATAACAATATTTCTGTAGGTTCTATAGATACCAGCTTTGCTGTTTCGGAAACCTGTAAAAACCGGGATGCAGCGGTAGCATTCCTGAAATACTGGACTTCCCAGGAAAGCGAAGATATGCTTTTATATGACTGTGGCAGAATCCCGGCTGGGAATTATGAAATCGACGAGTCCAAGCTTTCTTCCCTTATGACGGATATCATTACGATTTCCAATTCCCAAGTAGGGTTAACCCCTTGGTGGGATAGGCAGTTCGGTGCAGGGGAAGGCGTTGAATTCAACAATACATGTGTAGCGGTATTGGGAGGCGAGGATGCGCAGACAGCTTTTGACGCTTTGCAGCAGTTTGCAGAGGACAATGCTGGCAGGTAAAATGCATGAAAAGCTGTAGCCTGAATACGGTTTAAATCAAAAGAAAAAGAGGGGCGCTGTATGGGCTGCCTCTCTTTTAAAAAAACAGGCAAAATATCATGGATATAGAAGCAGGAGGGATGTCATGAATAAGGTTCTTGGGAATAAGAAAAGCATTGCCGTTTTTGTTTTGCCGGCTTTTATCATATATGCCATTTTCGTCCTTGTGCCGATTGGCTATAATATATACGTAAGTTTTCTGCAAACGGACTTAATGAGCCCCAGCAAGTTTGTAGGGGTAAAAAATTACATAAATCTATTTAAGGATAAAACTTTTACTGGGGCTTTAAGAAATAATATTCTTATGGTAATCGGCTCATTGATTGCCCATTTGCCGCTGGCGCTGCTGTTTGGAAATATTTTGTTTCAGAAAATAAAAGGAAGCCATTTTTTCCAGACAGTGTTTTTCCTTCCCAGCGTAATCTGCGGCGTAGCAGTGGGCCTTACATGGACTTTTGTCTACAATTCCGAGTTTGGGCTAATTAATAAGTTCTTGGAGATTATCGGACTGGAAAGTTTACAGCACGTATGGTTGGCTGATAAAAAATTAGCACTATTTTGTATTATTATTGTGGTTATGTGGCAGTTTGTAGGGTACCATATGGTAATCCAGATTGCAGCGATGAAAAATATTCCGCTTTCTTATTATGAAGCTGCGGAAATTGACGGGGCAAGCAAATGGGTACAGTTTAAATCCATTACTTTCCCCCTGATTAAACCGATTTTGAAGATAGATGCTGTATTGATTATCACAGGTTCTTTAAAATATTATGATTTGGTGGCGGTTATGACCGGCGGGGGGCCGAATCATGCAACGGAATTGATGTCCACCTATATGTTCTATCAGGGGTTCCGTACTTTGAAATATGGATATTCCGCAGCAATCGGGGTAATCCTGCTGGTTTTGTGCATGTGTTCCGTTCTGCTGTCAAACTTTGTATTCCGTACAGAACAGGTGGAATTTTAGAGGATATTGAAAAATATTATTCAACGGCGTAAGGATGCGCAGAAATGAGGTAAAGAATGAAAATATCTACCAAAGAAAGTGTTTTTCTTGTTCTTAAATATGTAGTTCTTATTTTTTTTACAATTTTATGTTTGTATCCTTTGTTATGGCTCTTTTTGAGTTCTTTTAAAAGTAACAGCGAACTTTATTCCAACCCATGGGGGCTTCCGGAAAGCTTCAGCTTGGTGAATTACATGCAGGCTATAACGGAAGGGCATATTTTGCAATATTTTGGAAATTCTGTTATCATTGCAGTATCGGCAGTAGTAGTTGCAGTGCTTTTAAGCAGTATGGTTTCCTATGCGATTATGAGGATGCAGTGGAAGCTGTCAAAAGCGGCTTTGCAAGTTTTTCTTCTGGGAATGATGATTCCGGTATACGCTATGATCGTGCCGCTTTTTTCCATGTTTAATAAAATGCACCTTTTGAATACCCATTTAGCGGTCATTATCCCCCATATAGGAATCTCTTTTCCAATGGCTATTTTCATTATGAGCGGTTTTATGGGGGCTTTGCCGAAGGAAATGGAAGAGGCTGCGGTAATGGATGGGTGCAATATCTACCAGATTTTCTTTAAAATTATCATGCCGATTTCCCAATCCTCCATTGTAACAGTGGCGGTAGTTACTTTTATCAATATTTGGAACGATTTGCTTCTGCCCCAGATTTTCCTGACGGACTCGTCAAAAATGACGCTGCCTGTGGGGCTGACGGAATTCCAAGGGCAGTATACAACGAATTATGTAGTAGAAATTGCGGCGGTAATCATTACTATTATACCGAGCATCATTGTATATATCTGGCTTCATAAACACATCATGGAAGGTATGGTGGCCGGGGCTGTCAAAGGGTGAAGGATAGACAAAAATGAAATTATTGATTGCTGACGATGAACAACGAATACGGAAAGGGCTGTTATCTCTCCCTTGGGAGGACATTGGCATCCATGAAGTGTATCAGGCGGAAAACGGCATAGAAGCCATAGAGGTTCTGAAAAATGAAGAGATAGATATTATCATCAGCGATATCAAGATGCCAGGGTTGACCGGGTTGGATTTGGCGGAGCATATTAAAAAGTATGCCATGGACACGGCGGTAATCCTGTTGACCGGTTTTTCGGATTTTGAATATGCGCAGAGGGCGCTGCGCAATGAAGTGTTTGACTATATGCTAAAACCGCTGCGCCCAAAAGATATACTGAATACGGTGGAGCGGGTAAAAATGCGGCTGGAACAGAAAAGGTATAAAGAAATGGCCGTGCGGCAGTATGAGGCAGCTTCGGGTTCCGTGAACTTCGCGGAGCAGATGGAATGGAATTTCCGGGGCATCAACAGGCAGGCTATGGATATCCTGTTGGATATGGCGCAAAATTATGCCCAGGGCTTATCGCTGAATTCCCTGGCGGAGAAATACCATTTTTCTGTCGGATATTTGTCCAGAATGCTGAAAAAAGAGACCGGATACTCCTTTAGCGCTATTTTGAACAGTATCCGTTTGGCGGCAGCGGTGGAGTTTTTGATGCAGGGGCATATGAAAGTCAGCCTGATTGGAGACCAGATAGGATTCCGTGACCAAAAATATTTTGGGCATGTATTCAAAAAAGCTTTTGGCTGTAGCCCGGCGGAATTCCGGAAGAAAGAAGAGATGAAACATTATCGGATAAAGGAAATACTGGAAATGACGGAGGATGGGGAAACTTAGCCCCTTCAATCGCTTTGGGCATCTGGGCAGATAAGCCGATTCACAAAGGTTTGTAAGCTTTGGGCATGTGAATAAGGGGGCAGCTAACTGGAACAGGAGGCTTCATGAAGAGTAAAATATCAGGCAGCATAAGAGGGAAAATGATGTATATTTTCACCATATTAATTGGTCTCATGGGAATGGGCCTGATTGTCCTGTTCATGATGATATTTTGGTACGGATACAGTTCCCTTTCCCAAACTTATTTGCAGGATGTAAACCGGCAAACAACAAATAACCTGGAAAATAATATACAGAAAATAGAAGATATTCATGTGAAGACTCTTTCCAGCCAGACAATACAGAATCAGTTGCGGAACATTAATCAAAGAGGGATGGACAGCTATCGTTTACAGCAATGCCAAAGGCTTATCGAAAGGGAATTGGCAGTGGAAGCCCTCTATGCGTCTTATGTGGTTTCCGTTAGCGTAATTTCTCTGGATGGAACGGAGTCTTCGGTAAAAAAGATGGAAATCGGCGGCACGCTGTTTGGTTTTTCGGAAGAGGAAATTTATGAAGCGAATGGCACTACCTTGTGGGGGCTGGCCGGGGATGAGGGCAGGATCTGCTCGGCCAAAGCGATTCTGGATTTAAAGACAATGCAGCCCATCGGGTACATTAATATTATATATGAAAATTCCTATTTTGGGGAAATACTAAAAGATATTTCCCAGGAGTACTCAGGGGCTTCTTATCTGGTGGATGAAAAAGGGATTATTACCGTAACCAACAGGGAGGAATTTTTGGGGAAAGAGTTTCCTTTGGATGTGGAATCCTTGCGGGAGTTTGGAAAGGCCAGATATGATATGCTGAGCAATACCCAGGCTTTTTACTATGTAGGAAGCCGGATGCCTAATGGCTGGGTACTGGTGCAGACAGTTTCCACCAGAGAGTTTAACCGGAGATTGCAACTCTTTTTATGGATTACCGTAGGGGTTGTGCTGGTTGTCCTGGTTATTAGTTTTTTCTGCATCCGGCTGGCTACTTCCAGGATTACGCAACCTACCCAGGAACTGGTTAAAAGCATGAAAACGTTGGGGAAAGATGACAAATACCCTAGGGTAAAGGTGGTAACAAAAGATGAAATCGGTATGATTGGCACGGAATATAATAAAATGGCGGAAAATATCGAGACTTTAATCGAAAAAGTATACAAAATGGAATTGACCCAGAAGCAGGCAGAATTGGAATTTTTGCAGATGCAGATTAACCCCCATTTTCTCTATAATGCGTTGGATACGATTAGCTGGATGGCCTTGGAAAAAGGGGATATGGATATCTCGGAGATGACCATAGCCTTGGCGGAACTGCTGCGGGCTACAATCCAGAAAGAAAGCTTCATTTCTTTAGAAGAGGAAATGAAAACGGTGAAGGACTATCTGCTTATCCAAAAGGAGCGGTTTGGGGAAAAGGTTTCGGTCCACTATGAAGTTGACCAGGAAACGCTGGAATGCCAGGTGCCTAACTTCATCCTCCAGCCTTTGATTGAAAATGCCATTATTCACGGGTTGGAGCCCAAAATAGGGAAGGGGATGCTGAATATTTCCGTTCAGATACAGGACGAACGGTTATTTTTTGTCATAGAAGATGACGGCGTGGGGATGGATGAAAAAGAAATTTTTTTCCTTTACCAGAAATGCAGGGAAAATGACACGAAAAAGTCCATTGGGCTTAAAAACGTATATAGGAGGCTGCTGTTATGTTATGGGGAAGGAAGTCTGTTGCAGATTGAAGGGAAGAAGGGGGAAGGAACAAGAGTTAGTTTTTCTATCCCTGCGGTTTATTAGCCCGTCATAACATTTAAAAGGTAGGGCTGTGAGAAGATTTGTTTAGATTTTACGTAGAAAGAAACGGAGGAGTATCATGAGGAAAAAACAAAATTATCAATGGGAAAAAATGACGCTTGGTACATGCTATTATCCGGAACATTGGGATAAAAGCCTTTGGAGGGAAGATTTGCAGCGGATGCTTGCCTGTGGGATAACTACAATCCGCATTGGCGAATTTGCCTGGAGCAAAGTGGAGCCAAGGGAAGGGGAGTTTACTTATGAGTTTTTTGACTCTTTTTTGGATGTGGTGAAGGAAACGCCCATGAAAGTAATTTTCGGCACGCCTACTGCCACACCGCCAGCCTGGCTGACCAACAAATATCCGGAGGTATTAAACTGCCGGATGGATGGGGTGAAATTCCGCCATGGCATGCGCCGGCACTATAACTATAATTCTCCGGTATACCGGGAACTTTGCGGGAGGATTGTAGAAAAATTCGGGGAACATTACGCCAAACACCCTAATGTAATAGGGTGGCAGATTGACAATGAAATCAACTGTGAAGTGGATGAATTTTATTCGGACAGCGATACGGCAGCTTTCCGGAAATTCCTGCAGGGAAAATATGGGAATCTGGAGACGTTGAATAGTGCCTGGGGGGCGGTATTCTGGAATCAGGAATATACGGACTGGGAAGAGGTTTATGTGCCCCGCCCTACGATACATAATTCCACAAATCCGCACCAGATGCTGGATTATATCCGGTTTGTATCGGAAAGTGCCATTAGCTTCTGCCATATGCAGAGCGGCATCCTGAAAAAATATATAAAAGAAGGGGATTTCATCACTACCAATGGTATGTTCCGTAATCTGGATAACCATAAAATGACAGATGAGGCCCTGGATGTGTATACTTACGATTCTTATCCGAATTTTGCTTATTGTTTATCGGAAGACCCGAAACATGCAAAACATTTGAATGACAGAAGGTGGAGCGACAAGCTGGCTCAGGTACGATCGATTTGTCCTCATTTCGGGATTATGGAGCAGCAGTCAGGGGCAAATGGCTGGAACACACGGATGGAAGCGCCTGCGCCGAAACCAGGCCAGATGATGCTTTGGGCAATGCAGAGCATTGCACACGGAGCGGACTATGTCAGCTTTTTCCGATGGCGGACCTGCACGATGGGAACGGAGATTTACTGGCATGGAATTTTGGATTATGATAACAGGGATAACCGGAAACTACAGGAAATCGGGCAAATTTATAAGAGGGTACAGGCCATTGGGGATACAGTAGGCGCTGAGTATAAGGCAGCTTTTGCCGTGGTGCAGGATTACAGCAATATATGGGATTCCCAGGTAGATGTATGGCATCAGCGACTGACCTGGGCCAGTGAGGAGGAAATTTTTACCGCTTCCCAATTGCAGCATACACCTATGGATTATGTATATCTTCTTGAGGGGACAGAGGCTTGTGAACTGGCTAAGTATCCGGTATTGATTTATCCACATGGGATTTTGATGTCGGAAAAGAAGGCAGCGGTGCTGAAAGAATATGTAGAGCAGGGAGGGTGCTTAATCCTGGGGGCCAGGACAGGGATGAAAGATGAAAACGGAAAATGCACGATGACACCGATGCCGGGGATTTTGGCTCAACTGACAGGAAGTGATGTAAAAGAGTTTACTTTTGTAGGGCCTGCTGATGATGCAGTTTCCATGGATTGGGATGGCAACCAGCTGGAGACAGGCATTTTTAGTGATATCCTGGAGCCTGTAGGCGAAAATGCAAAAGTGCTGGCCAGATATAAATCCGATTATTATGAAGGAAGGCCATCTTTAATCGAAAATACTTTTGGGAAAGGAAAGGTGCTCCATTTCGGAGGAACATTCACCAGGGAAAATGTCAAAGCATTCATGGCTTATACGGGAATCCTGAACCCTTGGAAAGAAGTAGTGGAGGCTTCGGAGGGCTGTGAAATCAGCGTAAAGGAAAAGAATGGGGAAACTTATCTGTTTGTGCTGAATTATCTGGCAAAAGAGCAGGAAATCTGTTTGAAAGCGCCTTGCGAGGATATGGATACCAAGGAATCGGTGCAGGGGAATGTGGCGCTGGCGGCTTATGAAACGAAGGTGTACTGGGTGCTGAAGTAGCTTTGGATGGTATTTTAATGGGATATTTTCTATTTGGAATGGCAAAGCTGACGGCGAAAAAGGAAGAACATGGGGAAAATAATAAAAATGTTACAATTATTGCGGGTATTTTAGTGCTGATATTGTTTAATGTCATGCGGCAGACCGGGGACTTACGCTTACACCAATGGATATGGCAAAGATTGGACATTATATCTGAATGGCGGTATGTGGGAGGGGAAGCAGATCATTTCTTCAAAATGGGTAGAGGACAGACTGTTCCGCTATTGCAAGCACTAAAAAAACATGAAGAGGATGCCTTCCGTAACATTCTGAATGCATAGAACCGAGTAAAATCATATATTTGTCAGGCCATTTCTTTTGCAAACAAAAGGACTATACGGGGTTCTGGTAGAAACTTCAAATTTTGCCGCCAATTCGGTGGCGGTGGCATGTCCTTTGTCCAAAAGATGATATATATTTTTGAATAATCGGCTATCTGACATTATTTCGCCGTACAAAATAATAATATAAAAAAAGCCAACACCAAAATGTAATGGAATGCTCAAGCAATGAAAGGGCCGGCACGAATAATACGGGCGGCCCTTGAAAGATGATATTGTTATGATTTGCATCTATCGAATTCAGGATTGAAGGCGTAGAAGTTCTTGGAATCCAGTTTATCCTGTACAATGCGTAAAGCTTCGCCGAATCTCTGGAAGTGGACAATTTCTCTTGCACGTAAGAAGCGAATAGGGTCACATACTTCCTGGTCATGAACAAGGCGGAGAATATTGTCGTAGGTTGTGCGGGCTTTTTGTTCTGCTGCAATCATATAAGAACAACTTATGCTTATTGAGCCTGCTCAATAAGATTCAGATTAAAAGTTCCAGTGAATTTCAATCGGAACGTCCCTTGTTCCAGGAATACGCTTGCCAACAGATATATAATCAATCAGCGTTTCCACAATCTCACGGGTGAGGTGTTCCAAATTGGTGTATTGCTCAATGAGTTCGTGGCGATTATCACCCGCCTCAATTTTTTCTTCGATTTCGGATAACTGTTTTTGTCCGCCAGCAATCATACGATCCAAACGGTCGCGGTCTACAGTAAATTCCTTTAACATTTCCACATAATCGCTTTCGGATATTAAGCCCTTTACCTTATCCATGTAAAGTTCCCGAATACCTTTTGAATATTCCGCAACCTTTTTTTCATAGACTGCTATATCAGAAAGCAGGTGGCCTTTTTGCTCCTGCAAGTTATCACAAAATTTTATGTTTTGCGCTAACTTATCCTTATCAAGATATTCTGCGGCTAAATGGTTAAGTTCGTCAATCACAAGCTGTTCCAATTTATCAACAGAAATAAAGGAACCAATACAAGCGTCTTTCGCTATATGGCGGTTTGAACATTGTAGATAGTGTTTGCCCCGATTTTTGGAAGAGCGCATAGTATAACCGCAGTTGGCACACCGGGCTTTTCTTGCGAATAAACCTATTGTACCAATATCAAAGGGTTTTGCCTTCTGTGAGATTAACGCCTGTACTCTGCCCCATAGCTCACGGTCAATGATTGGCTCATGGGTTCCCTCCACAATATACCAATCACTTTTGGGGCGGGGTTTGTTCTGCTTTGTTTTATAGGATACGCTGCCATATTTGCCCTGTACCATATTTCCGATATAGATTTCGTTTATCAGCATATCAGAGATAGCAAAGTATTTCCAAAGGGTGCTGTTTTTGGTTTTGGGCTGCTGGTAGCGTAGACCATGCAAACGCTTATATTCAGTTGGATTTGGTATGCCCCGGTCATTGAGCATACGGGCGATTGCGGTTTTTCCGTAACCTTGTGCAAACAAGGTAAATACTTCACGGACAACGGCAGCGGCTTCTTCATCAATTATCAAGTGTCCCTTTTGAGCGGGGTCTTTCTTGTAACCATAAAGAGCAAACGCACCAATGTGAAAACCGTTTACCCGTCTGTTTGTTAAAACGCTGCGGATATTTTCGGACATATCCTCTAGGTACCATTCATTGACAAGCCCGTTGATTTGACGGGATTTTTTATTTCCCTTGTTTGCGGTGTCTGCGTTGTCAACAATACTGATGAAGCGAATACCCCAAACAGGGAAAAGTCCGTGTATGTACTTTTCTACAAGTTCCAGCTCACGGGTAAAACGTGACTGTGTTTTGCAGAGGATAATATCAAATTTATGATGCTCCGCGTCCTTTAGCAGACGGTTAAATTCCGGGCGGCGTCTGTCTGCGCCCGCGTAGTCGTCATCGCTGTAAATGTTATAAAGTTCCCACCCACGTTCCATAGCATATTGCAGTAACATTGATTTCTGGTTTTGGATGCTGCCGGAGTCATCTGTTACAGATTGTTTGTTTTTATCTTCCTCAGATAAGCGGCAATAAATAGCTACTTTCTTACTCATTCGTTTTTATCCCTCCTTAAGAGATAAAAACAAGCCTGCTCCATGTACCTATTATACATGGCAGCAAAAAACTTGTAAATTATCGTTTCCCTTCAACTGATTTATTGTTAAACACAGGGATGGCAAGAGAAGACTGACATCCGTTGTTTTTCTCAAGCTGGTTGATAAGGTGAATCCATGCTTTGGTAAAATTATCTTTAGAAGTTGTGCTTTCCCCATTCTTAAAAATATTTTTGCAAATTTTTTTTGAGTCTGTATAGGACAAAATATTGCCTCCCTTTGCTTATATGACAACGTATGTAAAATTACTTGTACGTTATGCTGATTTTATGAAAATGGAAGTTGCTGAAAGATTTTTCTAATTTTTGAAATTGTTCTTGAAAAATTTTTTTACCTTTCACTAATAGCAGATGGGAGAAGGTAAAAAGTAAGCAGTTTATAGAAAGTTTATATTTTTTAGACTTGGATTGGGTTGTTGTTTTATCGACAGAAAATAATAGTATATAGTGCATAGAATATGCCAAGAGCCGAGGGTGTTGGGTACGGAAGCCCCGTCAGCTAAGGCTTACAGGCAAAAAATTTTTTATTGCTGATTTACAGGATTGTTGGTATTATAAAAGATAATGGCAAACAGTATGGCGAGAAGGAGATACGATAGTGAATCCGGAAGAAAAAGAATGATTGATTATGTGTTTTTTGTTGCAGGAGTGCCGGTTGGTGTTGCAGAAATTAAAAAAGTGATACCAAAAAAATATTAATATGGTAGGATTGTCCGTAAAAAGCTGCTCGAAACTACCGATTTACATACCATTCTTTGTCTGCCTACCGGGATATTCTATAAGCCCGGAGTAAAAGAAAATGTACTTTTTTTTGATAAGTGTCCAGCCGTCCGGATACACAAACAAGAGAAGTGTGGATATATGATTTGCGTACAAATATGCACTTTACTTTAAAACAGCACCCTATGACAGATTCAGATCTGCAAGATTTTATTACCTGTTATAATCGGAAAAAATCGTTATTGTGTGTAGAAATTTAGTCAGAAGAAAATTAGGAAGGACGCTGGCGTAAATATTCAGTGAAAGAGATAAAGCCAGCTTGGATATTTTTTGGATTAAGGATAAGCCTCTTGCTAATTTAGATCATTTGCCAACACCGGATGAATTGGTGGCAGATATCATTGAAGATTTACAAAATGCGTTGGAAAGTGTTTGGGAATTGCAAGTATACTTAAAAAAGCAGAAAAAAGGATTGTAAGCAAATTGTTTTAGGAGGCAACGAAAATGACAACAGAATTAATGCTTCAATTGCTTTCAAAAGATGAAAAGATAACAATAGAATATAAAGAATGTCAGAATGGGATTTATGATGATGTGTATGAGACAGTGTGCCCATTTTCCAATCGTTGAAAAATGTGCTAACAGGATATATGACCGAAATGAAGATGGCGATATGGACATCACAGATTCACCAATTCAGCTTCAAAATATGTACAATAGAAAAAGCAATACTTATGTGGAACATAAAATTTTCCCCTATGTTTCACTGGATGATTTACGTCTGGATTTGATGAATAAGGTACGGAATCTTGTCAAGAGCCGAAAACCGGATCATGACTGGCTGCAAATGTCTGATCAGGATATTTTGAAAAGTGCCGGATTGTGGGAAAAGGATTTTTCGTCGGGAGTGCAGGGATACAATCTTGCAGGAGTACTGTTGTTCGGTAAAGATGAAGTGATACGTTCCTGTTGTCCGGGTTATGTAACAGATGCGATTTATCGGGTTGAAAATTTAGACCGCTATGATGACAGATTGCAGGTTGCAACCAATTTGATTGAATCATACGAGCTTCTTATGGAATTTGTTGCCAAGCATACTTCTGATAAATTTTTTCTTGTAGATAATGTAAATACAAGTATAAGAGACTTGATAGCAAGAGAGGTTATTGGAAACATATTAGTCCATAGAGACTTTTCCAGTGCTTATCCGGCAAAGCTGATTATTGAAAAAGACTGGTTAAAAACGGAGAACTGGTGTGTGCCCAGGCGGCATGGAAATATCATGAGCGATGAATTTACGCCATATCCTAAAAATCCATTGATACAGCAATTTTTTGCAAACATTGGACGAACTGACACAATTGGCTCCGGTGTCAGAAATCTTTATAAATATACGCCAATCTATTCTGAAGGCGGAATGCCGGAACTGTTTGAAGATGATGTTTTTAAAATTTCTATTCCTCTGAATAAAATTGCGGCAGAGTCAGCAAAGGAAAGTAAGACATTATCTAAAAGAGAACAGAAAATTTATGATATGATTTGTGAAAATATTCATCTGTCAGCGGAACAAGTTATGGCAGAACTGGATATTTCGAGAGCAACCGTATTTAGAGATTATGCAAAAATTAAAAGAATCACAGGTGCAGCATATGATAAAAACACCTCAACATGGACTTTATAAAATCTCAGTCTCAAGCAAGTCTCATGTAGTCTCAAACAGTCTGGAACTGCTTTGAGACTGAAAAAGTGCGGTTTTTCAAGGGTTTACAGGAATGAGTTATAGCAAGTCTCATTCCAAGTCTCAAATCAGTCTCATTTTTTCATATAATTTTGAGACTGATTTGAGACTTAAGAAGTTGATTCGTTGATGGATTCTAAAATGAAGCAGACCTGTTTTATCATATGTTTTTATGTTGTTCTTACGATATCGCCCCATCTGCCGCCAAATCCTCCGTCAAATCCGTTATCGCATCGCCTTTTGACTGGAAGACGCAGGCATTAAAAGGAATCCCGCCCGCCGCCTGAGGCCAGAGGGCCAGGGTATGGTCTACATAATATTTATCGAAGCCTGATTTTTCTATTTCTTCCATGGAAAGGTTCTTAGTCAACTGGTATACGATGGCGGAAATCATTTCCATGTGAGCCAATTCTTCTGTGCCCAGAGAAGCAGCGGTAATGTTCCGCTTATTGTATTTGGGAATGGGCATGATATGGTGGGATTCCCGATACATAGCTTTTCGACGTTTGAGAGGATAAAGAAGTATGATGAAAGTGAGGATGCGGGGAATGTCGGGAAGCCTTATTCTATTGAGGTTAGAGATACGGAGAGAACGATAACAATATACGGCATTGCTTCAACGAGATTTGATATAGCAGGTTAAATTGAGTTTGGAAGTAAACTTCCAAATCTACCTGAATGACGCAGTAAATGTGTCAGAAGGAGGAATTAATGCTAACACAAAATGATATAAGAATACTAAGCAAAATATTTTCTGATTATGGCTATGTCATGACAACGGCACAGCTTACAAATGAAAAATTGTTTTATAGAGATATTCAACGTATGTTGGAACAAGGATTGATTGAAAGAATAAAAAGGGGCTGTTACCATTGGGTGGAAGACTATGGGACGAGTGAGGTGGTTATTGTTAACCGCCTGTTCCCTGATGCAGTTCTTTGTATGGAAATAGCCCTTTTCTATTATAGATACAGTGACAGGAATCCCGCTGAATGGAATATTACCATTGACAAAAATACTTCCAGAAAGCGCACAAATATAGATTATCCTTTCATTAAGGCTTATCGGGTTGAGCCAGAGTTGCTTTTCATTGGAAAAACAAAAGGAGAAATTGACTTCCAAGAAGTTCATATTTATGACCGTGACCGTACCATTTGCGATGTGCTAAGGAATATGAATAAGATGGATAAAGAGATTTTTAATAAGGCAGTACAGGGCTATGTAAAAGACCAGAAAAAAAATATTCCGAACCTTATGCAGTACGCAAAGACTTTGCGGGTGCAAAAGCGTGTCAAGGATTTGATTGGAGTGTGGTTGTAATGACTGATAAGGCGGCATCCGTTCTTGCAAAATTGAAAAACAAAGCTAAGATTTCTGGAATCAGCTATCAACAGTGTTTGCAGTTGTTTATGCAGGAGGAATTTTGCGGAAACTTTCAAAATCTGGTTATGAAGACAATCTTATTCTGAAAGGCGGATTGTTTATCTATACGCTTACCAATTTTGAAAGCCGTGCAACGATAGATGTTGATTTCCTGCTTCGTGGATTTTCCAATACCATAGAAGATGTAAAAAGTATGATTGGTAAGATTATTGAGACATCAACAGGAAATGATTTTGTTTCCATGACAGCAAAGGGATTTGAAGAAATTTCCCCACAGAGGAAATACCACGGCATTAGCACTCAAATTATCGGTCAAATAAAAAATGTCCGTGTGCCATTTAATGTGGATATTGGTGTAGGAGATATTATTGTGCCGAAAGCAGAGGAAAGAAAAATCAATACACAGCTTCCAGATTTTGAAAAGCCAGTGATAAAAACTTATTCTTTGGAAAGTACGATAGCAGAGAAATTTGACGCTATTTTGCAACGGTTTGAATTGACTGGTAGGATGAAAGACTTTTACGATATATATTATCTGGCAAGAACATTCGATTTTGAGGGAGCGAAGCTGCGGGCGGCAATTTTTGAAACATTGAAGAAATGCCCCTGTTCCGGAGGAAGGAAAAAGATATAACTTACAAATTATCTCTTTTTCATATAGTCGGATATGACCTTTTTCATAGGATATGTTATCTGCCTGAAACTTCTGGATGAATTCTTTTTCAATTTCATTCTTAGTATGCAAATCAGTATCACAGAAAATAAGGAAGCCGCCAAAGCTTTCATATGCTTCTTGCTTATCAATAAGTTCGGCTAATAAGCCGATTTGGGCAGGGATTTTGCTGCAACCGCCCGCTTGCTTTATAGCTATTCCGATGTTGTTTCTATAAAAAAATGTTGGGCTGTCCTGTCTTTGCAGACTTCCGGAAATGGTAGGATATTTCCCAATCATTTCCGAAAACAACAAGGGCAGTTCCCGGACATTTTGAAATGGTTCAAAGGCAAGATATTTTTCAAGGACAGCTTCGAGAAACGAACAGTCAGTAATGCCTTCTGCAATTAAAATATAGTATTTATTTACAATCATCGTACATCAAATCCTATCTCATTTCGTAAAGTAAGTAATTTTTCTCCGTTATAGTTTTTGGTTAATGTCTGATTTCCCTGATTACGGATATGGTAAATTGATATGTCATTTAATCTGTCTGGGCAATCATCCAAAATGATGTCAATAGTTTCTAGGCTATGTGTAGTCAGAAAAATCTGTACATTATTAGATGTACACACATTTAAAAGCTTCCCTATAAAATTTTTTAAAGCTTTGCTGTGAATGCCAGCTTCTATTTCATCGACCAACAAAATGCCGGATGAGGAAAAATAAGCAGGTATTAAAAAATTTAAAATGTAACTTAATACCCATATCCAATAGGCAAGCGCCCATTTCCCACAAAAAGATTAGTGCTTACAGCTTCTTACAATTTTTTACATGTGCCTTTATTTTTTTCATAGCCCAATCATAGTGGCTGGATGTAACGCTGACAAAATAGGAGCCTAGAGCGCTTCCGCCCACCCATTGATAGACGCCTTTTGAAAATAACTCCTCATTGGAAAAAGTCTCTGCCAGGCACAATACTTCATTGTGGGACTTTTCAACCATTGCCTTCGCGTCTTCTAAAGATGTGTTTTGATGCTTTTCCCAAAATTCCACATTCATATTGCCATATGTTTTCCAATTGTAGGGCTGCGGGATGAACGGCTTATTATCGCCATCTTGATTTGCATGAACCCAGGTCAATAAAAGCTGATGCCATTCATATAGATGAATCAGGATATCCCGGAGATTTTTATCCCGTTTCCAATGTGCCTCTTTCTTTTTTTCATCATCTGAAAAATCGAAAGCAGTAGATAGTTCTTTTTCGGTCAATCCGGAAATAAGAGTATTCAGTTTCTTGAAATTATCGGTTGCAGCGACCATTAAGCCCGCCTTTGTTGTTGGTCTGCCCATATGTTTTCTCCTTCTTAAGCCTGAAATCGTCTTGGCTATTTATTGAAATCTACTTTCAGCATATTTCAAGTTGATGGTTGGTATATTTATCGTCTTTAATATAACACACATATCCTGACACCTTTTGTCATGTTTTATTTTTTTCGTAAATTGCTTTTGCCTGTGCGGCTAGAATTTCCTTCAAATATACAGGTTCCAGAATTTCCACATGCGGACCGAAGGAGAGCAGATACCCGGTAAGCCATGCATCCACAGGCATATGGGCAGAAATAAGGAAATCCCCATTTTGTTGATATTCAATCTGTGTTTCATCAAATTCATCATAGACTCGGTAGGCCATTTCTTTTGCAAACAAAAGGACTATGCGGGGATACGGCTGCTGCAAATTAGCTTCTTGTTCGGGATATGCCATTGGAACAAAAGTTTGTGCCAATAGTTCCAGCTTTAAAATGCGGTTTAGTTTAAATATACGAAAATCACGTTTTTCCAGGCAAAATGCTTTTAAATACCATTCTTTTGATTTATAAGATAATTTAAGAGGACAAACGGTACGTTCGCGCCTTTCGCTGTTTGTATTTTCATACACTATTTTAATTTCTTTGTGCTGAAGGATTGCGCTTTTCAGTTTTTCAAATTTGGTATTGTCATAGGTGGATTTGCCCCAACCGGAAAAGTCCACTTCAAGCCAATTCCCCATGTTCATATGGAAGAGGGCGGACAGCTTTGTCAAAGTCTCCATGCCGGAGGGGTAACCTGTAGCAGATATATTTTGTAGCGCAGCTAATATTTCCTGTTTTTCTTTTTCCGATAGTATGGCCTTATCCAAAACAAAATCAGGCAATAGATATATTCCGCCGTTTCTTCCCGTCTCTGTATAGATGGGGATACCGGCGGCGCTTAAGGAATCAATATCGCGGTAAATTGTCCTGGCAGACACTTCAAATTTTGCCGCCAATTCGGGGGCGGTGGCATGTCCTTTGTCCAAAAGATGATATATAATTTTGAATAATCGGCTATCTGACATTATTTCACCTCACAAAATAATAATATCAAAAAATATAAAAAGAGCCAACATCAAAATGTAATGGGGTGTCCGAGCAATGAAAGGGCCGGCACGAATAATACGGGCGGCCCTTGAAAGATGATATTGTTATGATTTGCATCTATCGAACTCAGGATTGAAGGCGTAGAAGTTCTTGGAATCCAGTTTATCCTGTACAATGCGTAAAGCTTCGCCGAATCTCTGGAAGTGGACAATTTCTCTTGCACGCAGGAAGCGAATAGGGTCACATACTTCCTGGTCATGAACAAGGCGGAGAATATTGTCGTAGGTTGTGCGGGCTTTTTGTTCTGGTGCAATCACGAAAGTGCAACCTGGGGCTAAAAATTCCAGTGTATCTCAATGGGAACATCACGAGTGCCAGGGATGCGCTTGCCTACAGTGATGTGGTCGATGAGGATTTCCACGATTTCCCGTGTCAAGTGTTCTAGGTTTACATACCGCTCCACCAAAGCCTTTCGGTTGTCTCCCACGGCAATCCTGTCCTCCAGCTCCGCCAGCTGCCGCTGGCTGTCCAGTAGGACACGCTCCAGCCGGGATTTCTCGGAAGAAAACTCCTTGGAGAGGGCGGAGAAGTCGCTGTCGTTGAGCAGGCCCTTGACCTTATCCATGTACAAGTCCCGCAGTCCCTTGGTGTACTCGGCAATCCGTTTCTCATAGGCAGAGAGGGTGTCCAGGAGCTGCCTTTTCTGGCCTTGCAGACTTTCGCAGAACTCAATGCTCCGCTCCAACTCGTCCTTGTCCAAATACGCCGCCGCCAGCCGGTTCAGTTCGTCAATGACCATCCGCTCCAGCTTTTCCACGGAAATGAAAGAGCCGATGCAGGCGTCCTTCGCCACATGGCGGTTGGAGCATTGGAGGTAGTGCCGCCCGCGATTTTTGGAGGAGCGCATGGTGTAGCCGCAGTTGGCGCAGATCGCTTTCCGGGCGAACAGGCCCACAGTGCCGCAGTCAAAGGGCTTGGCTCGCTCCGCAATCATGGACTGCACCCGGTTCCAGAGGGGGCGGTCAATGATGGCCTCGTGGTTTCCCTCCACCCGATACCATTCACTTTGAGGGCGAGGCTTGTTCTGCTTGGTCTTATAGGACACACTGCCATATTTGCCTTGTACCATATTGCCGATATAAATCTCATTGGTGAGCATATCAGAGATGGCGAAATACTTCCAAAGGGTGCTGTTTTTCCGCTTGGGCTGCTGGTAGCGTAGGCCGTGAAGCCGCTTGTACTCGGTGGGATTGGGAATACCCCGGTCGTTGAGCATCCGGGCGATGGCCGTCTTGCCGTAGCCCTGGGAAAAGAGGGTGAACACCTCCCGGACAACGGCGGCGGCCTCCTCGTCAATGAGAAGATGGCCTTTCTGGTCGGGGTCTTTTTTGTAGCCATAGAGGGCAAAGGCCCCAATGTGAAAACCATTCTGCCGCCGGTTGGTGAGGACGCTGCGGATGTTCTCCGACATATCCTCCAGATACCACTCGTTCACCAGCCCGTTGATCTGCCGGGACTTCTTATTGCCCTTGTTGGCGGTGTCGGCGTTGTCCACGATGCTGACAAAGCGGATACCCCAAATAGGGAAGAGGCCGTGGATGTACTTTTCTACCAGCTCCAGCTCACGGGTAAAGCGGGATTGGGTCTTACAGAGAACAATGTCAAAGCGGTGAGCCTTAGCGTCCTCCAGCAAGCGGTTAAATTCGGGCCGTCTGCGGTCTGAACCTGTGTAATCATCATCACTGTAAAGGTTATAAACTTCCCACCCCTGTTCCATCGCATATTGCAACAGCATAGCCTTTTGGTTCTGAATGCTGTTGCTGTCGTCGGTATCAAATTGCTTGTTTCTATCTTCCTCGGATAAACGGCAGTAAATTGCTGCTTTCATAGTCATATCTCCTCAGAGATAGGACAAGCTGTTTCCTGCCTACAGTATAGCACAGAGGAAACAGCTTGTCACATTATTTTTGCTCGATGGTCTGTTTTCCTTTTTCCAGCTGATTGATTAGCTCAGTCAGCTTGTGCGTGAAATTTTCACGGGTGGTTTCTGTGGTTCCGTCTTTGAAAATACTTTTGCATAGCTCCTGTGTCTGCAAATAACATCACCCAGCCTTTCACAACAGCCTATGCGAAATTGCCTGTCCATTAGTCATCTGCGGCAGGGGAGAGGGCTGGTGGTTCCATCAGATTTTTCAAACGTGCCAGCTTGTCCTGTGCTGTGGCTTTACGAAAATTCTCGCCGGAAAAACGGATAGGGGCGCACATTTCCAGTAAGCGGTCATAGATGCGGGCGTGGGCGGTGTCCTGAGGGTGCTGCAAGTCCTGGAGGGACAGGTTTGTGGTGACGATTAGCGGCCTGCGGCTGCGGTAGCGGCTGTCGA